>VOFC01001156.1_pt1 | contig 44001 bp, 54 predicted proteins | sample 5384161 | NCBI WGS metagenome assembly VOFC01 (sample SAMN12384722, study PRJNA508395) | human gut metagenome | isolation source: healthy gut B | host: Homo sapiens | reverse complement strand
TGCTCAGTCATTATTATACGCACTTCAAGTGCCTTTGTCAATAGACTTGCGCAATTTGATGTCGCAAACTTTTTGTGAACAGGAGTGATTACCAAAATGACGTTTGGAGAGAAATTCAAGGCTGAACGGGAGAAGCGGAAGCTGACCCAGCAGGAAGTAGCCGATGCACTGGGGATCAACAGGCGTATGATTACCCGGTACGAGAACGGCATTTCCTTTCCCCGTACCAAGGACGCTTACAGAAAAATCGCGGAATACTTCAAGGTGGATGTGAACTATCTGCTGACCGAGGACGAAGAGTTTGTGGTTCAGGCATCCGAGCAGTACGGATCCCGTGGCATGAAACAGGCAAAGGACCTGATTGAAGGGATGTCCGGCTTGTTTGCGGGCGGTACACTGTCTGAGCAGGACAAGGATGCGGTGATGAAGGCGTTGCAGGAATATTGGGAATCCAAAGCCCGGAATGTTGAGAAATACACGCCGAAGAAATACAAGAAGACCGGTACGGACGCAGAGGAATAACTGTCTGCGTCTCGGTTTCTTGACGGATTTACTTTGACTGTCTTCAACATGAAAGGGGTGAAGGTCCCGTGATAATTCGCTCCGAGGAAATATACAAAAAGGCGAACAGCATTGTCAAAAGCTGCGGAACAAGAGATACCTTGAAGATTGCCCGTGAGCTGGGCATTCATCTCCATTTTCTTGACAATCTGAACGATCTGCTCGGAATGTACACCTACCGCCATAAAGAGCGGCATATTCTTCTGAACTCCAACATGGAGTATCTGATCATGCAAATGGTTTGCGGTCACGAGATCGGGCATGATACCTTTCACCGTGATCTTGCCAAAGGAAACGAACCGCTTCCGGAGTTCGTGCTGTTCGATATGCGCACAAAACACGAATATGAAGCAAATGCGTTTGCCTCACACCTGATCATTGACGATGATGAGCTGATTGACCTGATGAAGCAGGACTACGATGTGGTGCAGCTCTCGGCTGCAATGGGAACAAACATCAACCTGATGCTGATCAAGCTCAACGAGCTGAACCGCATGGGCTGGCAGCTCAACTTGCCTTATGTACCGCACTCTGACTTCCTGAAAAATGTCAGACCGGAGGGTTGAATGAGGATGAAGGATAGTAATTAGATGAACGATAACGACTATAAAGAAGCCCTTTTCTATGCCGCTTCCATCTTTAACGAACGCTTGGGGGCAGAGTTCAGCGAGGACAACCTTGTGCTGTGCTGCTTTCAGGCGGAAAACCAGCAGGAAGTCTTTGAGCAGTTCTGCAAGCAGTATTTCCCTGACCGGCTGGAAGACCGATATACAGAGGACGGCTATTTTGACTTTCACGCCGCTGCATTCGTCGGCACAGGAGACGGCGCGGACGGAATCCTTCTGCGCACAGATATAGCGCGTCATCCGGCAGAGTTGAAACACATTCTTCTGCATGAGCTGGCGCATATCTTCTGCACCCGCAACGAGATTGACGGAGATAATTTCTATGAGCGATACTGCATGGACGATACCATTAGCCGCGAAGAGGACGGAACCATTAACGCCGGATATGCGGTCTGGCGGGAACTCGCTGCGGAGCTGATTGCATTTGAGCTGGATGACAACTGCGACGTAGTTCCGCTCCGACGCAAGAAAGACCTTCTCAGCTATTACGAAGGAGAACTCCTGACCGGCAACGGGAAAATGGGCGTCAGCATGATTCTCTGCGAGGCGATGACCAGTGCTGAGGGCGAAGCGTCTATGACATGGGACGTTGCCAAAAGCAAGTTTACGCGGTTCAAGCCCTTTGATGATCCACTGTACAGGGACTTGCTGGAACTGGTTTTTACACACGTTAGAGAATACTTTATCGTGATCGACCGCGACTTTATCTATGAAATTGGAGTTTTGTATCTGAGCATTGCCGCACAAGCGATGATTGCGTCCCTAAAGAACAGATTTCAGGAAGAATAGGCAGACCGAAAGAGAGAAAGGACGGGCAACGATATGAAATATAAGCTGTTTCGCTCCCCCGGTAATCTGGACAAGGCAGTCCGGAAGCACGAACTGGTTGCCGTGGAGACCGGCAAGAACATTGATGATGTGGCAGAAGCGCTTATCCGTGATGTTCGGGATGATCTTGCGGAAATGCCGGAGTATGCGCACTGTGAAACCGCTGCGTATGCACCGGAACCAATTCAGGAGCATCGCCGCGTAAGACGTTATCAGTATGAGATGATGGGTGTTGTTTACCCGCAGTATGCGGAGAAGAACATCCTGATTGATTATGGCGTGATTGAAGAGGCGGAGTAATGTCAAAGAGATATGCCAGACAACTACATAGTGCAGATGGTTTGATTGCCGCCGTCGAACAATACGGCTTTCTGCCCTTCTTTCGGAACGAGATTCACGGCTTCTCCATCGCCACCTGAGTTATGGTTTGCGGATGATGTAGATGGTCCGTGGGAATGGAAAGGACCGGCTGCGCGGAGCGGCAAATGTCTTTACGGCAAACTTTTCAACAAGAAGGCTGGATTTGTGAGTCGGGAGTGGATTCCGGACTTCGCGAACTTCCGGCGTGACGGCTATGACTTTGACGCCCGTTGGGATGACGGCTTGGCGTCCTACAAGGACAAGGAGCTTTATGAAGCCATAGCCGGTGAAGGCAGGATGCTTTCCAAACGGCTGAAAGAGGCTCTGAACTACCGCAAGGGCGGCAACACCGGTTTTGAGACGTGCATCACGCGGCTGCAAATGCAGAGCTATGTCTGCATCGCGGATTTCGTCTATATGCAGGACAGATACGGAAGACCTTATGGCTGGGGTGTCGCAGAGTATGCGACGCCGGAAGAACTTTTCGGGTACGACCTTATCACATCTGCCTATCAGCGAGACCCGCAGGAATCCAAAGAACGCATTCTAAAACATCTGCAATCACGTCTGCCTAACGCGACCGAAAATGCAGCTTGAGAAAATCATAAAGGGGTAACGCAATGGACGATATTATCTTTGAGAAGGATTACCGGGAAACCGAGTCTGCCGAATACGATAAATGGTGCGATGAGGTGTTTGACCGCGCAGTTAATTGTGGTATGCTGAAAGCGTACTCCGAAGCAATGGACAAGATACCAAAGATCATTGTACCGGAGGACAAGAAGAACTACGAGTATCTTCTGGAACGCTGTGATGCGTTTGTCAAGCAACACCGCGGGTATATCAAGGGAATCGTGGACTATCATCGTTGGCACGCGGAAATCAATATGTTTCTTCCGTTTGCGGAGTTCGATGACTCAGAAGACCTTGCATTTTTGAAAGAAATTGCAGAAAAATCGCAAACTGTCTGCTTCTCCCCGGACGAAGAAGGTGGCATTCGCGTTCATATTTTTATCAACTACTTTGAAGAATTGATGTCAGCCGAACACAAGTCATACATCGAATACGATGCTATTATGCAGGACAAGAAACTATCTGAGTTACTTGGCATACCGGAGCTTTCTGACGAGGAAAAAGAACTCGCCCTGAAAATGAAGGGCATACTTGACCGCATTGATGATGAAACAAGGATTGACCGTACCACGGCTTTTTCGAGCCGTGCTTGATAAGATGACAAAAGAGCCGGAAGAAAACTGGTCGCTTCATTATATGGCAACATTGCTGGAAGCTCTGCTATACTTCATGCTGAATGAAGGAAATGAAAAGATTGATGAGGAAGAACACAATGAGTAATAAACTTGTAGCATATTTTTCTGCGTCCGGCGTGACCGCAAAGGTTGCCGAGACGCTGGCAGAGGCAATCGGCGCGGACATCTTTGAGATTGAGCCGAAGGTGCCTTACACGGAAGCCGATCTGAACTGGATGGAAAAGAACGCCCGCAGCACGATTGAGATGAACGATCCTGTTTCCCGTCCAGAGATTGCCATAAAGCGGGACAACGAACGAGAGAGAAAAAATCATTCGTTTATGGTTTGATATGTGGATTAAGAAAGCAGATTTAGGAATTGACAATATTTTTACAGATGATGTTGTATATACTGAGAGTTGGAGTCCTAAATATGAAAACCGCAAAACGGTAAAGCACTGGTTTGACGAATGGAATACACGCGGAAGTGTTCTTGTCTGGGAGATTAAGCAATTTTTTCATCAAGGCAATCAAACAATCGTGGAGTGGTATTTTAAAAACAAAATGAATAATGGAAATGTTGAAGAATTTGACGGAATATCTTTAATTGTATGGACACAGGATAACAAAATAAAATCATTAAAAGAGTTTGGTTGCAATCTTCATAATTACAATCCATATCGAGATAGTGATATTCCCGTATTTCGAGAAGAAAAAGCAAATTGGTTTTGAGAGGACTATAAATTCCAGTTTAACGAACAGGAGATGATGATCGCATGAAAATCCTACATGAACTTTCTTGGCTATGGGAAACGCTGGGCATTGCGCTTGTTGCTGCGGCTGTCTGCATGGCTTGCGCTGCGCTGATTGGCAAGGCAGCGAAGAAGAAGCTCGACAAAAAGGTGTTGGCGGTCGTAGGGGCAGCGGCATTTGTGAGCGCGATTCTGGCGGTCATTCTGATCGCCCGGACACCGATGCCGCTTTGATAGGACGGAGGATAGAATAATGCCGCTTCAAATTGTCAGAAATGACATCACAAAAATGAATGTGGACGCCATCGTCAACGCTGCCAACGAGTCGCTGCTGGGTGGCGGCGGTGTGGACGGCTGCATTCATCGTGCCGCAGGACCGGAGCTGCTGGTGGAATGTGAAACGCTCCACGGCTGCAAAACCGGGAGCGCAAAAATCACGAAGGGCTATAAGCTGCCCTGCAAATATGTCATTCATGCTGTCGGTCCGCGCTGGTATGACGGGCGGCATGGTGAGCGCGAACTGCTGATCTCCTGCTATCGGACTTCGCTCATGCTGGCGAAGGAATACGGCTGCGAATCGGTTGCGTTCCCTCTGATTTCCTCCGGCATTTTCGGCTATCCGAAGGATCAGGCTCTCAAAGTGGCGATTGACACCATTAGCAGTTTCCTTCTCGAAAACGAAATGACGGTGTACATCGTCATTTTTGACCGCAAAGCCTATCAGATCAGCGGCAAGCTGTTTGCCGATATTGCAGCGTACATAGATGACCGCTATGTGGACGAGCATACTGATAATCGTTCCGAGCGTCTGCGCAGGATGAACGCCTTCCGGATGGAAGAACCCATGCCTTGCGAGGCATCCGTTTGTGAAGAGGCAATCGAACAGCTCATGCCTCCCGTCTCTGCGGCGGCTGCCCCCAAAAAGGCGGCAACCCTTGATGACGCGCTGGGACAGATCGACGAGAGTTTTTCCGAGATGCTTCTGCGAAAGATTGATGAGCGCGGCATGACGGACGCGCAGTGCTATAAGAAGGCGAATATTGACCGGAAGCTCTTCTCGAAGATCCGCTCGGACAAGTCTTATAAGCCTTCCAAGCCCACGGTCATTGCGTTTGCCATTGCCCTTGAGCTGCCGCTTGTTGAAATGAAGGATATGCTCATGAAGGCTGGCTTTGCGCTCTCCCACTCCAACAAGTTTGACATCATCGTGGAGTATTTCGTGGAGCATGGGAACTATAATGTCTTTGAGATCAACGAGGCTCTGTTTGCCTTCGACCAAAGTTTAATAGGAGCATAAGGTCTATGGATAAAGTGTTTCAGAAATTTTTGCGAAGTGGTATTGACCTTTCGCCCGTAGGGGTGGAGCGTCGTGAAGATAACAACCCATACTTTTGCACGCCAAAAGGTGCATCTATTTTTGGCTGGGCGGGTGTGGACGGCATCCACTTCTGCTTTGTTCGAGACTTTGGCGGTATGGTATTTTCCGTCAGTCCCATGAACTCGGCTCCGGATTTTGTTCATCCGCTGGCAAACGATTTTGAAGACTTTCTGAGGTTGCTCCTTGCTTGCAGTGATTCGGCAGCGCTGGAACAGGCGTGGATGTGGGATAAAGCCCAGTTTGAAGCCTTTTTGCAGGACAACCCTCCAACGCAGGATCAGCAAAGAACGCTATCAGAGCTTGCTGAGAAAATGAAATTGACGCCTATGGAACAGCCGTGGGTATACATCAAAAAGCTGCAAGCATCTTTTGATTATAGTAAGATCAAGTACACCGAGGACTATTATGATGTTGATATGAACCCAGAAGCAGAACCGACCATGCCTGAGTGGAAGGTCTACTTTGAGGGAAACTTCTGGGGACATTCGGGAAAAGACCATGCCGGAACGGAAATCCGGTTGAATAAGCAATTTGACTGGGCGAGGCATCATTGGGTTATTCCTGCGGCGTATTCTTGCAGCAAGGGACTCGTCATGGACTTTTGTATGCGTACCCCGGAAGAAGACATTCGCAAGTTCATAACTAAATGGGATTTACACCCCGAAAACGACTCCTGCGAATACTTCACGCAGGAGCAGCAAATGCAGATAGATTTAGACAATCCACTTTGCCTTGACTTTATTCCTCGTTTGGAATTGAACGGGAAAACAATGCTGACCTCCCACGGCTGTTCCGTGGTCTTTAATCCATGTTTGCCAGACGGGGTGATCAATGAAGCGGAAGCAAAGTGGGCATTGGAACACTATGATTTGGATACATCCTATGGATGATGATTTTTCGGGCAGCTTTTCCGTGGACAAGCAAACGCCGTCCTGAAATAAAAGCCCTCTCCCTTACAATGGAGCAGCAGTCGCGCCGTGTCCCGGGACCACATTTCAAGGCACACGCTCCCGGTGATTCGTTTTTCTTTCCTCCATCCGGTCAGTGGAAAAAAATACACATTGACTGTACAGGAATTAGAGCAGCAGACAATTTCCGAAAAGCGTTACGGTTCTGACCGCTGGTTTTATCCTACGCATTTTACTGCTATGAGCTATACACTTTTTCCCTGAACCTGACAGCGATGTTACGATCTGTGATTGCGCTGAGGGGGACAAGCCTTTGAAATTGCGCCATGCTCTGACCGCTATGCACCAGAGGCACGAAACGATATTGCTTGTATCGGCATTATCGGCGGAGCGGACGGTCCAATCGCAATCGTGTGTGGAGACAGCTCAAAAGAAAAACTTCATGCAGTTTGTTCCTCTCTACACTTTGAGCCGGTGGAGGGTGATATTGAATGGCGTATCGTATTCAACATTAAAAGCTCCAATGAAATGTCATTAGGGCTGATCTAAGAAGAAAGCGGAGGCAAAGAAGGTGAAACAACACACTTACATCGCAATCGACCTGAAATCCTTCTACGCCTCCGTGGAGTGCCGGGAGCGCGGCTTAGATCCTCTGGACACAAACCTTGTTGTCGCAGATGAAAGCCGGACGGATAAGACCATCTGCCTTGCCGTCACTCCTTCCCTCAAGAGGGCGGCTGTTTGAAGTCAAGCAGCGAGTGAAGGAAGCAAATGCCGGACGGCAGCACGATGCACCGGGACACAGGCTGGACGGTACATCGCACTTCTTCTCAGAGCTGCAAGCAGACCCTTCTCTGGCGATTGACTTCATCATCGCGCCGCCTCGGATGGCGTACTACATGGAGTACAGCACCCGCATCTATCAGGTTTATCTCAAGTATATTGCCCCGGAAGATATTGTGGTCTACTCCATCGACGAGGTGTTCATGGACGTGACGGACTACCTGAACACCTACAAACTCTCCGCCCATGATCTCGCCATGAAGATCATCCTCGATGTGCTTGAAACAACCGGCATCACAGCAACCGCAGGAATCGGCACGAATCTTTTCCTCTGCAAAGTGGCAATGGATATTGTGGCGAAGCACATCCCCGCCGACAAAAACGGCGTCCGCATTGCAGAGCTGGATGAGATGAAGTTCCGGCGTGAGCTTTGGTCTCATCAGCCCCTCACGGACTTCTGGCGCGTGGGTCGGGGCATTGCCAAGAAACTTGAGCAGAACGGGATGTTCACCATGGGCGATGTTGCCCTTTGTTCAGAGCGGAACGAGGACTTGCTTTATAAGCTGTTCGGCAAGAATGCGGAACTACTCATTGACCATGCGTGGGGCTGGGAGCCTACGACCATTAAAGCAATCAAGGCGTACCGCCCCAGCTCCAACAGCCTCAGCTCTGGTCAGGTTTTGCACTGCCCCTATGAGTCGCAAAAGGCGAAGCTGGTTGTGCGGGAAATGACGGACTTGCTTGTGCTGGACTTGGTGGACAAGGGGCTTGTCACTGATCAGATGGTTCTCACAGTAGGCTACGACATCGAGAACCTTACCAATCCGGCACGACGGGCAAAGTATCACGGTGCGGTGGAGAAAGACCCCTACGGGCGGGAGATTCCCAAACAGGCGCACGGGTCTATCAACCTCGACGGTCACACATCCTCTACCCGCAAAATAATGTGTGCCGTGTCAGAGCTGTTTGACCGGATCGTGGACAAGAATCTGCTTGTCCGCCGTATGTATGTTGTGGCAAATCATGTCCTGCCGGAAGCCGATGCGCCGAAGAAAAACGACGGTGCTGTCCAGCTCGACCTCTTTACCGACTATGCCGCCGAAGAGAAAAAACAGAAAGCTGAGAATGCCGCCTTGGAGCGTGAGCGGAAAATACAAGCCGCCACGCTTGCAATCAAAAAGAAGTATGGAAAGAACGCCATCCTCAAGGCAATGAATCTTGAAGAAGGTGCAACCGCGAAAGACCGCAATGCGCAGATTGGAGGGCATAAGGCGTGAACGGAAAATACGACGAGATCATGGGACTTCCTCATCACGTTTCCAAAACGCGACCACAAATGCCGATGTCAGATCGTGCAGCGCAGTTTGCGCCCTTTGCCGCCCTCACCGGCTATGATTCTGCAATCAAGGAAACCGGACGTCTGACCGACGAAAGGATTGAGCTTGATGAGGGAGCCTTGACCGCTTTGAACATGAGGTATCAGCTCCTCATGGATGCCCTTGATGAAGAGCCGGAGGTTGAAATAACCTACTTCAAACCTGATGAGCGCAAAGCTGGCGGTGCGTATGTAACTGCAACCGGCGCAGTCATAAAGGTTGATGACTTTGAGCGCCTAATTACAATGCAGGACGGCACGAAGATTCCGATGGATGACATCCTAAGCATTGACGGAGAGCTGTTCTTGTCCTTAGAATAATGTCGCTTGCCATGCGACCAAATGAAGTGAATACCGAAGTACAATATGACTGTAAGGTGAGACACCAAGCAGTCATTTTTTTATATACGGAGGTACAAAACATGAGAAAGAACATGACGGAGATCGTATTCATCCTTGATCGCAGCGGCTCTATGAGCGGGCTGGAAGCAGACACCATCGGAGGCTTCAACTCCATGATTGAAAAGCAAAAAAAGGAGAATGGCGAGGCATTGATCTCTACCGTCCTCTTTGACAACGTGAGCGAGGTTATTCATGACCGTGTACCGGTTCAGAAGGTCGAGCCGATGACCGACAAGGACTATTCCGGTCGCGGCTGCACCGCGCTTCAGGATGCTATCGGCGGAGCGATTCATCACATTGGGAATGTCCATAAGTACGCAAGAAAAGAGGATGTCCCTGAACATACGCTGTTCGTCATCACAACGGATGGCATGGAGAATGCAAGCCGCCGTTATGACAGCGAGAAGGTCAAGAAGATGATTGAACGACAGAAGGAAAAAAAGTACGGTTGGGAGTTTCTTTTCCTCGGCGCAAATATTGATGCAGTTGAAACGGCAAAGCATTTCGGAATTGGAGCAGATCGAGCGGTCAATTATCACTCTGACCGCAAGGGAACGCAGCTCAACTATGAGGTTCTGAGCGAAGCGGTTTCTGCTGTCCGTTGCAGCGTACCTCTGGGTACGAATTGGAAAAAGCGTATCGATGAGGACTTCAATTCCAGAAAGGACGGGAGAAAGTAATGAGAACAATCACCGTAAAAGGGACAGGCAATGTCTCCGCAAGACCGGATTACATCATCCTATCCCTGAACATTGAAGTCTTATCTGAAACCTATGACCGCGCAATGTCGGAAGCTGCCGAGAGAATTGAAAGACTGCAAGGTGCCGCAGTCCGCGTTGGGTATCGCAAGGAAGACCTGAAAACCACGAGCTTTGATGTCCAGACAAGGTCCGAGAATGTCAAGGATCGGCAAGGAAATTACAAGCGAGAGTTTGCCGGATATGCTTGCAGCTATCGCTTGAAACTTGCCTTTGACTTTGACAGCAAGCAGCTTGCAAAGGTCATTTCTGCGATTGCGGATTGTGGGGCGCAACCAGAACTCAGCATTGCGTTCACCGTGAAAAACCCGGCAAGAGTCAGCGAAGAGCTGCTGATCAATGCGACGGAGAACGTCAGGGCAAAGGCGGAGATTCTTTGCAAAGCATCAGGCAGCTTGGGCAGTTGCTCAACATCGACTACAACTGGGGCGAACTCAATGTTTTTTCCAGAACAAGCTACGATGTTGAAGACTGCATTCAGCCTCTCATGGCGATGAGCAAGTGCGCCGCACCTGAGATTGAGCCGGTTGATATTGATGTGACAGACACAGTGATTTTCACATGGGAAATCCAATGATTTTTTGACTTTTTTGAAATCCGGTACTCAACAAACGCCCATTTTGTGTCCGTTGTAAAGTGAAGGGACATTTCACGGAGGAATCTTCGGGGAATACGATTTTGGGAGATTAGCAAGCAAATCCGGTGAGTACCCACCGGAGAAAAATCAGTTAAGGAGACCCTGCCCTTAACATCAGATTTTTGCTTGTTGGGATAGTCCCAAACCCTTCTAATCTTTACGACGGAGGGCGCAGCATGGTACGAAGAACACGAGACATTCAGAAGAAGATTTGGCTGACACCACAGGAAGAACGGACGATTGCAAAGAAGATGGAGATGATCGGCACGGAGAACTTCGGTGCGTATGCAAGGAAGATGCTGATCGACGGCTACATCATCGTTGTGGACTACACGGAGCAGAAAAAGCTCGCCGCCGAAATCAACAAGATCGGTGTGAACATCAATACCGTCTGCCGCAGGATCAACTCGACGGGACGATTCTATCAGGACGATATTGACGATCTGAAAGAAAAGATGGACGCGGTATGGCAGTTACTAAAATCAAAGCAATCCGAGGAACTTTGAGCAAGGCAATCGCGTACATTCTGAATCCCGAAAAGACAGACGAGAAGCTGCTGGTCTCGTCCTACGGCTGTGCCAGCGAGACCGCAGCGCGGGAATTTGAATGGACGCGGAAAATAGCTGAGCAAAAAGGGATGAATCCGGTCAGGATCATAGCCCGTCATGTGATCCAGTCCTTTGAAATCGGAGAGGTCACACCGGAGCTTGCCCACGAGATCGGCAAGCAGTTTGCAGATGAAATCCTCGGAGGAAAATATGAGTATGTGCTGACCACTCACATTGACAAAGACCATGTTCATAACCACCTGATTTTCAATGCGGTTGACTTCGTGGACTACCACGCATATAAGAGCTACAAGCGAATTTACTATGATATGCGCGAGGTCAGCGACCGGCTCTGTAAGGAAAACGGTCTCTCTGTTATCCCTCCCTCTCAGAACAAGGGCATGGGCTACAAGGAGTACACCGAAGCCAAACGCGGCACGAGCTGGAAGCAAAAGCTCAAGCAGACCATTGACCGACTCGTCATCACAGCGAAGGATTACGATGATTTTCTGCGGCTCATGCAGGAAGCTGGTTATGAAATCAAGACCGGCAAATATATCTCCTTTCGCGCTGAAGGTCAGGAGCGGTTTACTCGTTCTAAGACCATCGGAGAGAACTACACCGAGGAACGCATCAAGGAGCGGATTGCCGGACGGACGCCGCGCAGAAACCGGAGGCAGACCGTGCCGAAGGGCATCTCTCTCATCGGAGATATTCAGGAGCGGATCAGACTTATCGACAGCAAGGGCTATGAGTATAAAGCCAAGCTCACGATCCTCAAGGAAGCGGCGCGGACACTCAATTATCTCACGGAAAACAACTTGCTCCAATACGCCGATCTTGAAAAGAAGGTCGAGGACGTTCACAGCTCCTATAACCGCACCGGCAAGGAACTGAAAGGCGTCGAAGCGCGACTGCGGGAAGTCCAACCGCTTATCAAAAACATCTCCAACTACCAGCGGCTCAAGCCCGTATATGACGCATTCCAGAAGGCAAAAGATAAGCCGGGTTTCAAAGCAAAGCACGAAGCCGAGCTTGTGATCTTTGAGGCAGCGAGAAGCACATTACTTGCCATGCAGGGCGATGAAAAACTGCCGAGCTTGAAGACACTGCAAGCGCAACAGCAGCGACTTCTTGATGAGCAACAGCGGCTCTATGATGAACGTGCGAAGCTCAAAAAAGAAGTAAAGAAAATAGAGACGATCAAGTCTAATGTTGATACGTTTCTCGCTCCTTCTGCTGACCATGACCGTGATCATCTGCGCAGCACACAGCGCGAATAGTCCTTTCAAAAGCAGGGCATCTCCTGTTGACCGGAGATGCCCTGCATCCTTGAGAGAAGGTTCGAGAAATTGAAACTTTTTCTTTAATTTCTGCATCAACGGATTGCTTTTGAGAATGAAATCCAGTATAATATTATAAGCGATGTTGAATGCAAGCAAGCGAAAGGATGGTTGCCGTGCGCATAAGCTATAAGAAACTATGGATGCTTCTTCTGGAACGCGACATAAAGAAGGCTTCTCTACGACATGAAGTAGGGCTGTCTGCCGGAACATGGACAAAACTGAATAAGGGGGAAGAAGTGTCCCTCTCTATTTTGCTGCGCGTTTGTGATTACTTGAACTGTGACATCGGAGATATATGTGAGGCTGTGCGAACGGACAAGAACTGAGTCCGGTTTTTCGTACAGCTCTTTTTGTAGAATAGGTTAGATAAATACACAGGGAGGATTTTGATATGGCACGAGCCGCATCGGCACCGAAGAAGGAGATTTCTATGGAGGAAGCTCTGTGGAAGTCCGCAGATAAACTCCGTGGTTCTGTCGAGCCAGCAGAATATAAACACGTCGTTCTCAGTCTCTTCTTTTTGAAGTTTGCCAGCGATAAGTTTGAGGCACAAAGGAAAGCTATTTCTGAAAAATACGGTGAGAAGTTTGTTGACAATGTTGCCTTCTATACGAAGGACAATGTATTCTTCCTGCCTGAGATCAGCCGTTGGTCTTTCATCATGGAGAATGCGAAACAGGATGACATTGCGCTGAAAATCGACACCGCCCTCTATACGATTGAGAAAGCGAATCCTGCACTGAAAGGCGCACTGCCGGACAACTACTACTCACGTCTTCACATCGACACAGCAAAGCTGGCATCACTGCTGGACGAGATTGATAAGATCAACACCGGCGATAAAGAGAATGACATTATCGGGCGGGTCTACGAATACTTCCTGAGCAAGTTTGCTCTTGCGGAAGGCAAGGGCAAGGGCGAGTTCTATACGCCGAAGTGTATTGTCAATTTGATTGCAGAAATGATTGAACCGTATGATGGCATTCTGTACGACCCTTGCTGCGGTTCTGGCGGTATGTTCGTACAGTCAATGAAGTTCGTGGAGGCACATCACGGCAACAAGAAGAAGGTCTCTATCTATGGTCAGGAATATACAAACACGACGTACAAGCTGTGCAAAATGAATCTGGCTATTCGCGGCATCTCTGCAAACCTCGGAGAAATGGCAGCGAACACATTCACCAATGACCAGCACAAGGACCTCAAGGCAGATTACATTATGGCAAACCCGCCATTTAATCAGAAAGAATGGCGTGGTGATAATGAGCTGATTGATGATCCGCGCTGGGACGGCTATGAAGTTCCGCCCACGAGTAACGCAAACTATGGCTGGATTCTGAATATTGTTTCAAAGCTCTCTCAGAACGGTGTTGCCGGTTTCCTGCTTGCAAACGGCGCACTATCTGACGATGGTACAGAGTTAAAAATCCGCCGTCAGCTTATAGAGAACAATCTCGTCGAAGCAATCATCATCCTTCCCCGCAACCTCTTCTACACCACGGACATCAGCGTTACGCTTTGGATTCTGAACAAGAATAAAAAGGCTCGTGTGGTTGAAGAAAACGGTGAAGTAAAACGCTTCCGTAACCGTGAGCGCGAGATCCTTTTCATGGACTTGCGGCAAATGGGAAGCCCTTATGAAAAAGAAGTATATTGAACTGACAGAAGAAGACCGTGCAAAAGTCACGGGCGTCTCTCACGCATGGCAGCAGGAAGGCTATGAAGAAACTTATCAGAATGTGCCTGAATTTTGTTACAGCGCATCCTTCGATGAGGTTGCTGAAAAGGGCTTTACCCTTGTTCCGAGCCGTTACATTGAGTTTGTAAACCGCGATGAGAACATCGACTTTGATACGAAAATGAAGACGCTGCAAAGTGAGCTTCGTGAGCTGCTTGTTGCAGAAGAGAAGTCGAAGGCTGACCTGTTGACTGTGTTTAAGGAGCTGGGCTATGAAATCGAATTATGAACCTCTTGGTAAACACATTCGGCTTGTTGATTATCGAAACTCCGAGGAAGTCACCAGCACTGTTCTTGGCATAAGCATCGACAAAGAGTTTATGCCTTCCGTCGCAAATGTAATTGGCACAGATTTGAGTCGGTATAAACTGATCAGCAAGGGGCTATTTGCCTGTAACCCAATGCACGTTGGACGCGATGAACGTCTTCCGATTGCGCTCTATGAGAAAGACAACGCCGCAATAGTTTCTCCGGCGTATTTCATGTTTGAGATTATTGACCGCGATGTCTTAAATGAAGAGTATTTGATGATGTGGTTTCGTAGACCGGAGTTTGACCGTGAATGCTGGTTCATGACGGATGGCAGTGTTCGAGGCGGAATTACATGGGATGATCTTTGCCGCATAAAGCTCCCTGTCCCCTCCTATGCGAGACAATGTGAGATCGTCGAGTCCTACCGTGCAATTACCAATCGCATTGCTTTGAAGAGAGCGGAAAATGATAATTTAGCGGCTTAACTAACCAGACGGCTAAGTTGAATATAAAGCGGGCATCGTTGAGTTTACGTATTTCTCCTCAAGTTGGTTCAATAATCTCAATCAAGGTTCCGACAGAGGATGAATTGAACACAATTGTCCTTCTGAACCTCAAAAACAATGGTAATTGGAAAGCCAGCTTTAGAAGTTTGTGATTTTTTGGGTTGATGGCAACAATCGGTTGACATATTTGGATGGATAAAAAAGCTACAGGATTACTTCGGTTGAACCACCAGCAAAAAGTTTGACCGGTTTAGGAATCGTATGGTCTTCATGGTTGTTTGTCCAGAAAATTCCCATCTTATGTTGCAAAATAACTGTCCCACTTTCAACAACGACTGGTTGCCGTCTTCACTCAAAAAGAAGGTATTTTTCCGTCAACGATCAAATCATTTTGCACATAGCGGAAGGTTCCTGTGGGCGATGTAACTCAAAATCCATAAGTTCGATATATCCGCTTATCTGATTCCCATTCTTCGAAGAAAGCGGTTTCCAAATGAGTCAAAGAACTCGATGCAATTTCATCATTGTCGCGTCTGACCAACCATTTGAAAATTGGGCAGTTTCCACACAAACGGTTTATACTCAACAAACCACGCTTTATAAAAGCTGCTTGAGCAGTCGCAAGCAAATTATCATTTACAGGAGGAATTGCTGTGAGCGATTTATGGAATCAAGTTAAAATGCAGTTCAAGGATTTTCCTGCTTAAATACGAGACCGTATTCAAGCAGAGCAGCAGGAAGTAATAGAGGAAGCAGTTCTCAGCGAACGAATCTGTTCTATCGAAAAAAAAGCGACACTGGCTTTGCTCGAAGCCAGTGTCCCAAGAGATCAGATTGTCGCATTACTACAAAAGCATTGGGATTTACGGCGAAGCGAGGCAAATAAATTCATCGAAGAAGCCGAGAATACCAGCTCCTGCTCTTGAAAAATAACTCTCACCAGTGGCGAGAGTTTTTACCACAAGGAACTGCCACTGATTGTCGTTCTCTGAGAATAATCAAAGGAGATACGACAATGAAAGAACAACTGATTCAAGAAGTGCAGCGTCAGATGCTTCCGTATCTGAACAATGCACAGTTAAAACAGCTTCAAAGGCGTCCTTGAGGGGGTACTGAGTGGTGTAGAGCTAAGTCACAGCGCGGGCATGGTAGAAAGCGCAAAGGTCGATACGGTTGCCTGTTTCATCAACGCAAAACGCATTGAAGGCTGCTCAGAAAAAACCTTGAGCTATTACCGTCAGACCATTATGTCAATGCTATCCGGCATTGACAAAATTGGCCACAAGAGATCGCAACTGAGGACTTGCGAAAGTACCTAACAGAGTATCAGGCAAACCGTAAGTCAAGCAAGGTCACGATAGATAATATCCGCCGCATCCTATCCAGCTACTTTTCGTGGCTTGAAGATGAGGATTACATCGTAAAAAGCCCGGTACGCCGGATCCACAAGGTAAAAACGGCAAAAGTGATCAAGGAAACCTATACCGACGAGGCATTGGAAATCATGCGGGACAACTGCTGCAATGTCCGCGATCTCGCTATGATTGACCTTCTCGCATCCTCCGGAATGCGTGTTGGTGAATGGTTGCCCTTAACCGCGATGACATCAACTTCAATGAGCGAGAGTGCGTTGTTTTCGGAAAAGGGAGCAAAGAACGGATCGTCTATTTCGATGCAAGGACGAAAATCCATCTGCAAAACTATCTGGAAAGCCGTACAGACGCCTGTTCAGCTTTGTTTGTCTCGCTGACCGCGCCGCATGACCGTTTGCAGATCGGCGGCGTAGAAAGACGGCTTCGAGAACTGGGGAAAAGGCTGAATCTGCCTCGTGTCCATCCACATAAGTTCCGAAGAACATTGGCAACATCAGCCATAGATAAAGGAATGCCCATAGAGCAAGTCCAGCAGCTCTTAGGGCATCAGAAGATCGACACGACCATGCACTATGCTATGGTCAAACAGCAAAACGTCAAGCTGGCACACAGAAAATACATAGGGTGAGGTGTCACAATGAAAGAAGGATATAGGCTGCTTGGAGACTTCATTCGCCAAGTCGATGTCAGGAACACAGACGGAAAAGAGGAAAACCTTTTAGGTGTTTCCGTCCAAAAGATGTTCATTCCCTCTATTGCAAACACGGTTGGTACCGACTTTACGAAATACAAGGTAGTCAAACGGGGGCAGTTTACCTACATTCCAGATACTTCTCGGCGTGGAGACAAAATTGGTATTGCTCTTCTAACGGATTATGATGAGGGGCTTGTCAGCAATATCTATACCGTTTTTGAAGTGAAAGATGAAAACGAGCTACTGCCCGAATACCTAATGCTCTGGTTCAGCAGACCGGAGTTTGATCGTTACGCACGTTTTAAGTCTCACGGTAGCGTCCGGGAAATAATGGACTGGGATGAAATGTGCAAGGTTGAGCTACCTGTCCCCTCTATCGAGAAGCAACGCAGCATTGTAAAGGCATACAATACGATCACGGATCGGATTGAACTCAAGCGGAAGATAAATGATAATTTAGAAGCGACTATCCAAGCGGCTTTTGATAAGGCATTTCATGATGCCGGAGTTAGTCTCCCGGAGACAATTATTAAGCAAAACAAAGTCCCTCAAGGTTGGACAGACGCGACGGTTGGTGACTTTGCATCTGTTCAAACGGGACCATTTGGTAGCCAGCTTCACAACGAAGACTATGTAGAATCAGGTACACCAATTATTACGGTCGAACACATGGATGGGAAATACATCGCCCACAGGAACCTTCCGCTTGTCTCGCAAAATGATGTTGATCGTCTACGGAAATATGATCTTCACACCGGAGATATTGTTTTTAGTCGCGTTGGTTCCGTGGATCGAGCAGTTATGGTTTCACAACACGAAGATGGTTGGTTATTTTCAGGGCGGTGTCTTCGTGTTAGACCATACGATCCTAATACCGGCAGTTACTTTTTGTGGTGGTTCAACCAACCTGTAATCCGTCAGCTTGTCACTGCTTCCGCAGTAGGTGCAACCATGCCATCAATAAACACAAGCATTCTAAATAGTATTAGGATTGTTTTCCCGCAGAAGGACATTGTGACGCAATTCTGCAAAATGGCGGATGGCTTGATTGAGATTATTGCAACCAATCTTGAGGAAATCCGTAAACTCAACGATGCCCGCGAATATATTCAACTGTCCCTAAGCCGCTAAATTATCATTTTCCTACGAAGGGAGGGATGAAAATGGACAAGGAAACATTGATCAGAATTGCCGAAGAACTTCACCAGGGAGCTTTCGACGCAAAGCCTACTACCTGATCATGCAGCAGTATCGGAAGAACCAACATAATTATGCCGAAGAGATGAAGGTTTCGCCAGCATTCTACCATACAGTCTATGATGCCCTGATGAAAGCCTGTTTCATGGAGATTGCCAAACTGTATGATAGCTCGAATGGTGTCGTGTCCATTGGAACCCTCCTTGCTAAATGCGAGGAAAACCAAGACCTTTTCCCAAAGTACAGAGAAACTTTGACGGTGGATCATGACGGAACAACCTTTTCCTACCCGGTCCCATATCAGCACCAACTCAAGCCACAAGAGGAATGCTTCTTTAAGAACCGGGTTGAGGCAGATAGAAAACTCTTTGCAGCGTTTGATATTCCTGATGCGGACAATGTTCCTGTTCGGGTGGATTTAACTTTCCCGGAGTTTTTGGATCTATATCAGAAACGTTTCAACGGACTGAGCAAAAAGAGAGATAACATCCGAATGCAGAGAAACAAACTCTATGCCCACAACGATGAGCAGCGCATCGTGAACAGTGAGAACCTTCCGTATTGTTACCATATTTCCTATCCGGACGTTCAGGAAATGATAGACTTTGCGCTTGATTGTACGGGCTTGATTCTTGGTATTCTCACAGATGTAAACCACGCAAAGCAATACTCAAATATAGATGACTGGGAAGGAACACTCATGCTGACACGCTTAGGATTGAAGTATCGGGAATACGACTTCCAGCAAAGCGAAAAAGCATTTGAAGAAGAAATGCGAAGACAGTTAGGGGGAAATGATAATGGCGAACTTCAATGAGCATTCTCTTGAAATGTCCATCATGGATTTGTTTCAAGATGAAGGGTATATCTATTTGAATGGTGAGCAGATCCACCGTGAACGCTCTGAGGTTCTGCTTATCGATGATTTGCGGAAGTACCTCCTGAACAGATACGCCGCAGATGGACTTACCCCCAGCGAAGTTGATAGCATCATCCTTCGCCTGAGGTCTATTTCCGGTACGATCTACGAAGCAAACAAAGCAGCCTGCAAAATGGTTTGTGACGGCTTCATCTTCAACCGTGAGGATCACACAAAGAAAGACATTTACATTGAGTTGATTGACTTTGATGAGCCAGAGAAAAACGTGTTCAAGATCGTCAACCAATTTGAAATTGAAGGCATCAACAACCAGCTACGTATACCGGACGGGATTGTCTTCATCAACGGCATTCCAGTTGTTGTGCTTGAGTTCAAGAGCGCAGTCAAAGAAAACACAACGATCATGGACGCCTATACTCAGCTTACCGTGCGTTATCGCCGTGATATTCCTGAACTCTTCAAGTATAACGCCTTCATCGTAATAAGCGATGGCGCAAATAACAAATACGGTTCCTTCTTCTCCCCGTATGACTTCTTCTATGCGTGGAGAAAGATTGAAGCTGACGATAAGGAATTAGACGGCATCAATTCCCTTGTAACTATGGTGAGCGGACTGTTCCGGAAAGAACGGCTTTTGGCAGTCATCAAGGATTTTGTCTATTTCCCTGATAGCTCGGACAAGGACCTCAAAATCGTCTGCCGCTATCCTCAGTATTTTGCTGCGGTCAAGCTGTTTGAGAATATCAAGGCACATCTCAGACCGGAGGGGGACGGCAAGGGCGGCACATACTTCGGCGCGACAGGCTGCGGAAAAAGCTATACTATGCTCTTCCTCACAAGAATGCTTATGAAGAGTACCTTCTTCCATAGCCCTACAATCCTGATTATTACCGACCGAACGGATTTGGATGACCAGCTCTCAAAGCAGTTTGTAACATCCAAGAAGTACATTGGTGACGAAACCGTTGTGAGCATTGATTCCCGCGAAAAGCTGCGTCAGGAACTTCAAGGCAGGACAAGCGGCGGGGTGTACATGACCACCATCCAAAAAGTTCACCGAGGACTTGGAGCTTCTGACGGATAGAGCGAATGTGATCTGCATATCCGATGAAGCACACCGTAGTCAGATAAACCTCGATCAGAAAGTCAAGGTCACTGCCGAAGGTGTAGAGCGAAGCTATGGATTCGCAAAGTACCTACACGATTCTCTCCCCATGCTACCTATGTCGGTTTCACCGGCACGCCCGTAGATGGCACGATTGAAGTCTTCGGTCCGGTTGTCGATGCCTACACAATGACAGAGGCGGTCAAAGACGGTATCACAGTCAACCTTGTCTACGACGGACGCGCTGCACGGGTCACTCTTGATCAGGCAAAGGTTCGGGAAATTGAAGATTATTATGACCGATGTGCTGTTGAAGGTGCAAATGAGCATCAGATTGAGGAAAGCCAGAAGGCGGTTGCTCATATTGATGCGATCATCGGTGATCCTGACCGACTTCACGCAGTTGCGGAGGACTTCATTAACCACTATGAGACCCGCGTTGCCGAAGGAGCTACCGTTGCAGGAAAAGCAATGTTTGTCTGCTCTAATCGCAAGATTGCATACGCTTTTTATCAGATTATAGTTGGAATGAGACCGGAATGGGCAGAGAAAAAGGTTTGCCCTGACGGGGTTCAACTGACGGAAAAAGAGAAAAAGGAACTCAAACCCATCGAGAAGATCAAGCTCATCATGACGCGAAATAAAGATGATGAGCCTGAGCTATATGAAATGCTGGGAACGAAAGAGGATCGCAAGGAGTTTGACCGTCAGTTTAAGAACGTTAAATCAAACTTCAAAATTGCCATCGTTGTTGATATGTGGCTTACCGGCTTCGACGTACCGGCACTCGACACAATCTACATCGACAAGCCCATCCAGCAGCACAGCCTTATCCAGACGATTTCCCGCGTCAACCGCGTCTATACCGGCAAGGACAAGGGCTTGATCGTGGACTACATCGGCATTAAGAAAAACATGAATCTCGCCCTCAAGAAATACACCAACTTTGAGAGCGATGAGTTTGAAGGCGTCGAGCAGTCTATCACGATTGTTAAAGACCAGCTCGATGTCTTGGCTCAGATGTTCCACAACTTCAATAGCACGGATTACTTCAACGGCTCACCGAAAGAGCAGCTTGCTTGCCTCAATCGGGCTGTTGAGTATGTACAGCTCACGGAAGATTTGGAAACTCGCTTTATGGCGGCAGTCAAACGCATGAAACAAGCGTTCAACCTATGCAGTTCAAGTGAGGCTATCTCTGATAAAGAAAAGGACTATCTGCACTTCTACTGTGCTGTGCGCTCTATTCTTTTCAAACTCACAAAGGGTGATGCCCCTGACATTTCACAAATGAATACCCGTGTCCGTGAACTTCTTGAAGGTGCAATTCAATCTGATGGTATAGAGGAACTGTTTGAGACGGGAAAGCACATCTCTGTTGATATTTTCAGTGACGAGTATCTGGATAAGATCAATGCAATCCAACTTCCAAACACAAAGATAAAGGTGTTGCAGAGGCTTCTTTCTCAAGCGATTGATGAGTATAAAAAGGTCAACCGCATTATGGGCATGGAGTTCTCAGACCGCCTCAAGCGGGTTGTTGATGAGTACAACAATCGCCGTCGTGATGAGGCTTTTGCTAATGAAGTTCTTGACGATGTGGCGGAGCAGCTTGCGAAGCTCCTTGAAGAACTCAAAGGAAAAAGACTCCTTCAAGGGCATGGGAATTGACTACGAGGAAAAAGCCTTTTATGACATTCTCAAGGCGGTTGCCAAGAAGTATGAGTTCGAGTACCCGGACGATAAGATGATTGAATTGTCAAAGCGGATTAAGATTATTGTCGATGACAAAGCTAAATACACCGACTGGTCTACCCGTGATGACATTAAGGCAAATCTGCAAGTTGACCTCATACTGCTACTGGATGAATTTGACTATCCCCCCGTAACCATTGATGATGTCTACAAGGAGGTTCTGGAACAAGCTGAAAACTTCAAAAAGTACGCTCAATAACCCGCGTTCCATCGAAAGGAGTAGATCATGGGCAATTCAGTCATGTTGAATGGCGTCGAATATGCCGGAGAACAGATTGCATACAAAGACAGCACCTATGAACTTGTGTCAAAGGTAGCATATCTGATCGGCGTCCCGCTCCGTATTTTTCCAAAATGAACACGAGCCGCCGAAGATAGAGATATACAACCGGCTTGAACAGGATAAAAATGCCCGTATCATTCGTAATCTATGTATCATCCGCACCGCCATTGAGCGCAACTACCGGAGAATAAATGACATCATGCGGATGGAGTATCGAGGGCTGCTTTCAATGCCAGAGATCATCCCGGCTTCCAGTATGCAGCAGCTTTCAAATGACGGAATCAGCTTTATCAAAAAGTCGAGTACAAAGCTCTGCCACCACATTATCGAGATCAACCGGCTGATTTCAGACCGCATTAACAACTGCAAAAGCCTCTTTCCAATCTGGATTAACTGGTCGTACATAAAAGAGCTGTTCATCATGCCAAACGGTTTGACAGAGGACGGAACGAAAGATGCTGCGGATATTTATTACGCAAGTCTCTCCTACTACCCCTATCAAATGTACATCAACTGGGTACCGATGGACGAGGGTAATGTCCTCTATAATGACAAGAAGTTTGCTACCCTGCTTTATCAATGGCATTGCGACGCCTTCACGGAATACAGTAAAGTCTCTGATGCAGGGGCTTTTGTAAAAAACAATATCTACGACTTCATAGATGACAGCGAGAAGACCGTATTGGTGGTGGACTGCGAAAACTCTGACCCGTACAAGCTGTGCGCCACGCTCAAAAACCTTGATTATGAGGTCATGCAGAAGATTACGGCGATCATTCTCTTTGATGACGTACACACCGCTACGGCATGGCGGATTCTTGAAAACTACACCCGCATCCCCGTTGAACATATCATGATTGAGCGGATCAAGCAGAACAAATCACTGGTAGACATCAAGCTCACCGCAAGAGCCTGTCAGGAACACTACCAGAAGCAAGTGGATTCCTTCGTCATCGTCTCAAGCGATTCCGACTACTGGGGGCTTATTTCTTCCTTGCCGGACGCCAGATTCCTTGTCATGATTGAGCGGGAAAAATGCGGACCGGATATGAAGGCAGCACTTGCAGAATCAGGGATATTCTACTGCTATCTGGATGACTTCTACTCCGGCAACAGCGAGGACATCAAGAAAAACGCACTATTCAAGGAGATGTACCGCTGGATTGACAACTCCGTTCACCTGAACGTCAACGATATGTTTGACGCTGCTCTGCGAAACACGAGGATCGAAATGTCTCCCGCAGAGCGGCGGCAGTTCTATGAGAAGCACATCAGACACATGACGCTGACCATCGACGAGAACGGAAACGTCAGCATTGAACTGAAATGCGGATAGCATAGGTTTCTATTCCGGGAGGAATGTGGATGGACAACAGATTCTATTTTGGATTCAATACATTGGAGGAACGGAAAAAGCGCAGAAAAGCAGAGCTGTACTCCATGAGTGAGCAAGTCAGCACCTTCTTTTGGGATGAAGCCCCGCAGCATGGTTTGGAAATGCGTGAGGGACAGCAGGATATGTCCTTTGAGATTGTGGACGCCCTCATAAACGATCAGCATTTTGCGATTGAAGCTGGCGTGGGCATTGGAAAGTCCTTTGGCTATCTTGTGCCGGTGCTGCTGTACAGCAAACGCATGAACAAGCCGGTTATCATCGCAACCTCGACCATTGCGCTTCAAGAACAGCTCTGGCGCGATGTCCACGCGGTAATGCCCCTTCTTGGGCTGAACAGAGATGTTATCCTCGCAAAAGGACAGACCCATTATCTCTGCAACAAACGCGCAGATGAGTATATGTGTGACCCGAAAGCAGACCCACCGGACGCGATCAAAGAAGGAATCAAGCAAGGGTATGAGGAACGCAAGGATTTCCCGGAGGTTTTGCCGCAAGGAGTCTGGGACAAGGTAAACGTGCAGCGGTTCAGCATGAAGAATTGTGGCTCCTGTGAAAAGAAGTGCAAGTATTACAAAGTCCGCGCAGCATTAAAGTTTACGGATGGAGTGGTACTGTGCAATCAGGATTTTTTAACCCAGCATCTCATGAAACTCCGGCGCGGTCAGGAAGGGCTGATTAACGCCGCCGCTGATCTGCTTGTCGTGGATGAAGCACACAACTTGGATGATAAGGTGCGGAGTGCCACAACGGAGCGTTTCGGGCAAGGTATGCTCTTTGGAATGATTAAGCGCGCATTCTATGAGCTGCGATCCTTTGACCAGAGCAGTGTGTCAGGTGAAAAGCGAGAGGCAGAGAGCGCAATCATCGCCTTCTATAACTGCCTGAAAGCACAAGTCCAAAAGCAGATCAACGAGGCAGAGCAGGATATGCGCTACGCTGACCGCTTTTTCTTCGACAACAATGGCAGTGCGATTGAACTGCTTACCGAGATGAACGCCGCCATACACAACCTTTCGTCCAGCATTCAGATTTATTCCAGCATGGATTTCAGAAACAACCGTTCCTTTGCTGCCTCTGATGATCTGGATGCCGTCAGCGAGTCCCTTTCAGAGCTTCTTGACCGGATAGATGATATGCTGATCTGGATTGAGCAGCACGGCAGCAACACGGAACTCGTCTATTGCCCTAAAAACACAAAAGAAATTGTGAGCCGCCTATACTTCAATGGTGATGAAAGAACCATCTTGACCTCTGCCACGCTGACGAACGCCACGAGCGGGTCTCTGGAAGAACAGTATTCTTACTTTATCAGCAATACCGGCTTTCCCGCTGGTGATCGCGGCTGCTTATCCGAGCCAAAGCCTTCCCCATATCCATACGATGAACACGCCATGATCTACTATTGCGACGATCTCCCGCACCCGACCAGAGAACATGAAGCCTTCATTGAAAAGGGTGTGGAGCGACTGCTTGAGATCCTGAGCATTTCCAATGGAAAGGCACTCGTGCTGTTTACGGCAAAGACCGACATGGAAGAGGTCTACTCCATTCTCAGTGAGAAAAATCTTCCGTACAAAATCCTGATGCAGCAGCCGGGATCGTCGCAGGACAAGGTGCTGCTTGAGTTTAAGGAAGATACGAACTCCGTACTTCTGGGGACGGGCGCATATTGGGAAGGTATCAGCATTGAAGGAAAAAGCCTTTCCAATGTCATCATTTTCCGGCTTCCGTTCCCTGTCCCCGATCCAATTATCGAGTATAAGTGTTCCATTGCTAAGGATGCTCTGATGGATGTTCGCGTTCCAGAAATGATTATCAAGCTCAAGCAAGGCATCGGGCGATTGATCCGTAATTTCACAGACACCGGCATTGTCTGCATTATCGACCGAAGACTGCGGGACGAGCCGCCTGAACGCTATCATGACATCACATGGGACTCCCTGCCCATCAAAAATCGGACAAGCAGTTTGGAGGAACTGAGGAAGTTTTACGAAGGGCTGCCATCAGCCAAGGAATGATGATACAAACGGCATTCTCTTCGGAAACATAGAGCAGCCCCCCCAAAAACGACAATCAGAAAACGGAGGTGTATCATGATGTACAATGAAAATCTGCACGAAGAAGAACAACATCTGATCCAGCAGATTGCCGAGCAAACAGAGAGAGGTAAAATCGGCTGGGAACTGACGGAGTATAATCCGCTGTCATTTCTGAATGAGGACAAGATAGACAAGAACCCAGCAGTAATCTGTCAGTCCTTCTCCTTTGAGGCGATCATCGGCGGCTCCCGTTTCGAGCTTGATGTCATGGAGAATATTGATGTGCCGTCCGGTATGGGAGACTACACCATAACCTTGACGCGGGATGAAATCGAAAATTATCTTAAAATTGAGGATGCGCTTTCCTTTGACTGTGACCGCTATGAATGCACACCGGAGGAAGTCGCAGAGCGATTTACGGACAGCCCCATTGTCCGTCTCTGCAACGCTATCATTCCTGCCACGCTTGGGCAGGAGGATTTAGAAGAGGTCTTCACATGGGCAAGGTTTTTCAACGAGACTGGCATTTCTGCAAAGCTAATGAATCATCCGCTGACCAAGCTCTGTGAAAAGCTGTTCGACGAACACCGTTTGATGGACTTCCATCGCGGCATCTTGGATGTGGACTATCGAAAGCTGCTCCTAAATGAACTGGCTCATAACTAAGACACGAAAAAACGCCCCCGACACTGTGCCAGACGCACAGTGCCGGGGGCGTTCCCGTTTCCAGCGATTTATTTTTCCCTCGGCAATGGACTGTCCATAAGGTGACACTTTCCGTTTTGCGATGCCGCGAAAATTCGATGTGTTCCATGGAGATGTTCACTGGGCAGCATACGCCGTACACGTTTCCAATAATCACTGAGTAATGCAATGTGTATTCGCTATCGGGAAATACTTCACGGTTTTCGCAACGCTTGATTCAGGAGTGGGATTTTTGCCTTATTCCCGCGTGACATCAAGGGAAACCGGATTGATAACGATGATAGATTTGCCCTTTTTGTGGGCATATCTCACGGTGTTCCCGGTCCCGCTGGGGCATCCATTCCATACTGCGAGAATATAATCGGCGTGATCTACCATGTACCGATTTCTCTTGTCCATGCAGTCCGGCGTGTACTCCCGTTGCAGCATGGTCTCCTTGTCACACTTTGCCGCGATATTATAATACCGTTCCCGTGAAGCCACAGACCATTTGATCGCTTGTGTCTCACAAGGGATTGCGCTTTCCAGAGTAATGTGAGGGTATTTTGATTTCAAATCGAGTACAATTTCCGCAGCATACATATCGACGCCAAGAGCCATGCCGGTAATAAAATGCGTGACGCCCTCGTTCTCGATGAGTGCTACAATCTGATCCCGCATAACAGACTTCAAAGAAGTACAACGCTTATCGGATTCATCAAAGCCGAACGGAAGACTCTGCGGTCTATGACCGGTAAACGCACAAGTCTTGCCTTGAACGGATTGCTTTTCAGCTTTTTGAGCAGACTTTCTAAACTCAATAATGCGCGACATGACACCCCTTCTTTCACTCTTTTGGTAGGTAACTCCATTCTATCACCCTCATCACGGACAGTCAACGCATTGTCGTTAGTAAAATCAACGACGGCGTACCGTGGATAATGACACCGCCGTTAGGTACACTAAATGCAAAGGTGGTGAGGCTATGCGAGAGAAGAAGGACATCAATATTGAAATCGGCGGCAATATTCAAGTGGCAAGAGAACAGGCGGGCTATACGCAGGACACGCTCTCAGAAATGCTTGGCATGACGCCGAATCACCTGAGTGCTATTGAGCGTGGTGCTTCCGGTATTTCTCTTGAAGCCTTGCAGCGTCTTTGCCGTTTGCTGGGCGTCAGTGCGGACCGAATTATCTTTGGGACCGATGAGCCAGAAGCGGAAGCCCTTGCGCTTGCCAGACGTATTTCGGATATAAAGCCGGAATACCGGCAACAGGTTCAAGAGCTGCTGTCCGCTATTTTGAATATGTCATAATATGTCAAAGCCTCTGCCGACACCCAAACTGGGCATCGACAGAGGCTCTTGGTTCGTTTTCCGGGCATTCAAACAAGTGCCGAAATCGACCCTTATTCTCGCTCTATTGCTGGAACTGTGCGGGGAATATAATCACACTGGGCGGTCATTCCTCGTCGCTCTGAGGCTTGCAATCACAGACTTTTTCGACCCCTAACTGTCTACACCGCGATGCCTTGCGGGAGAAGTGCGGACAGGCGATGAGATCCGCACGGAAGCTCTGCTTGCAGCTATGGACGCAGCGGACGCAGAAGCGGTTATACTTCCGGCGTCCGCTATCTCCTATGAAGAACGACCACTCCTGCCGCCACTTCTGACTTCTGCTCACAGCTCAATCTCTCCTTTGTGCTTTTTGGGGAGGGCAGCATTCCTTCTGCTTTTCAGCCTTTGCAGACTTGAGCCTGTCCATGATGGAAGACTTCTCGCCCCTTTCGGGGGCTTTGACCTCTGCGGTCTTGTCCTCCTTCGGACCGTTGTTGATGATCCCGTCAATCATGCCGTAGTCATCCTCCATCGACATCTCCGCTGCCTTGAGGTAGTTTTCCTTCTCAAGTGCCGCCATCCAGCTTTCCTTGCTGATACCGAGCATTCCGCCCTTTGCCGCATGATCGGCAATCTCCTTGGCATCCACGCACAAGCCCTCTGTGTTATCGGAATAAAGACGGTAAACCTCGCAGCCCTTCTCCAAAGCCTTCTCAGCCGCCTCCTGACCGGCGGGAAGAACGCCAGCCCATGCGTAGCCGTAGTCCTTCATATCCTGAACGGAGAGCGTGGGATCGGGCATTTCCGGCACTTCCTTGACTTCAAGGTCAAGAAGGCGGAGTGTGTCATCGTCAAAGCCGTTGTAGACATCATCAAGGACGAGCTTGCCGCGCTCATCGACGATGATGCAAGCCGCTTCATCGCCGTAGGTGTCATGCTCCATCAGGTAAAAGCTGTGACCGCCGACTTCGTGCTGGTCAATGGTGTGCCACGTCCCGATGTGACCGGCAACCGTCAGACCGGAGGTGTCGGCATTCATCTCAAAGTCCTGCTGCTCGGTAGCTTCCTGCTTCTGCTGCTCCTTCGAGATCATGGGGATCGCAACAATCTTATCGCCCAACTTAACAAACTGCTCCGGAACTTTGAAGAGGTCGGAGAACTTCTGCATCTGCTCTACGGTCAGAGAACCGAAGCTGTCATCCGTCAAGCCGACTACCAAGAATGTTCCGGCAACAACGTCGTAGATGTCACCGTCCTCATCACGCAGAGCGCGGTTCAGGGGCAGACCTTCCAGCTTGCCTTCCTCGTTGCAGACTAAGGCAACCGGGTCTTCGTAGGGATAAATTGCCTCGATGTAGCCGCCGACCTCATGCTGCAAGGACTCCAGACCGGAGTCAATCTCCTTCACATAAGGCTCCTTTCCCGGCTCGACGATAAGAACAGCGATGGTGCTGTCATGCTCGGTGGCTTCTCCTGAGCCGGTAATCCGGTATTCATCGGGAATATCATCAAGCTCACCGTCAAACTGCCTGTCCCACCTCTCGCTTGCAACACGGACATAGCCCTCGTCGGTGAATCGCCCCTGCTCATCCATCGCAATGTCGCGCCCATAGCGTTCATAGTCGATGTAGTTTGCCAGAGGTCCGAGATCCTTTTCAGAGTAGATACCGGCTTCGTGTGCGTAATAATAGCCGAGGTCGGATTCGTCGTTGATACCGGGCATGATGTCGTAGCAGTCCAGATTGAACGTCAGGTTGATGAGATCGTCGATGTCGCTGACCTCATCGCAGCCAGCCTCCATAATGGCAACGAGCTTTTCCTGATCGCTCAGGGAAAGCTCGTCAATCAAAGCGGAAAGGTAGTTGAGCTTATCAAGGCTCTCGTACTCGCCAAGCATCTTCTGAACGCCATAGATCGGGCATTCGTAGTCAGTGATAAACCACTCTTCGTAGGGCTGACCGAACTCATCCTGCTGACCGATTCCGATGCGCTCAAAGACCTTCTGCATCTCTTCTTCGGTTGTCGGGAACTTCACCCACTCACCGACCAGCATACCCTCGTTGTACTTGCCAAGGTTCGTGACGAAGGCTTCAAAATCACCGTCTAATACGGGCATAGGCATCCTCCTTTCAGTCATCCATCATGCCGTCCGGCATGATATACAGTTCCTCAAACTCCGTGTCCGTCATGGCTTCGAGCTTCCGGACGGTCTTATACATCAGCTCTGCGATCTCGCCGTCCATGTCGTTCAGGGTGACGCTCTTCATATCGTCGATCAGCCGCTTCCGGCTGGACGTGTTGAAGCAGCACATCAGGTTGATTTCTTCCACGGTAAAGTTCTTCATATCAGAGTTCCATATCCTTTCCTTTCAATTTCTGCGGCTTCGGCGTGTGAGGCGGCGGGGCTTTCTGCGCGGATTTCAGCTTGTCGCGGATGGATTCACGGGCAGCGGACTTCTTCGGAACGGTGTCATAGACGGCAATACCGGCATCCTCCACATACGAGCGGACATACTGGATGCTTTCCGAAAAGCGGATGGGGCGGTTCTTGTCCTCGATGTTGGTCAGCCGGACTTCATCAGCGGCAAAATTAACCGCGTCAATTCTGCACTTGATGCCGTCCACATTCAGCGTCGCGCCGACAGGAATGTAATCTGCGGCTTTGAGTTCCTTGAATGTCTCGCCGTCCTTGCTGAGAAAGACATCTGCGCCGGACTTCCAGAGCTTATGAGAACCGGCTACCCACGCAGTTTCACGGAAGCCAGTCACCGGCAAGGAGGGCTTGCCGCGTACCTTCTTCTCAAGGAGCTTTGTGCCGAGAAGCGGCACAGCTTTTTCCGCGTCCTTGCCGTACAGCTCAAAATAGCCGTTCTGGGCAAAGCAAACCAGCGCGTCGGGATGCGCCTTTTTGACTGCCTCGTACTTGCGGAGTTCTGCAACGGGCAGAGGCGAAAGCGCCTCTGTCCTTTCTGCCTCCGGCAGTCTGTCACGGCGGCTTTTCTGCTTGGACAGCACTTCCGCCAGAGCATCCGCGTCCTTCGGGAGCGTCTGGTGGGTTTTGACGCCGCCATGCTCACCGACCAGAGCCATTGCTGCATCGAAGCTGCTGCGGCAGGGGGCTTCCAGCACAAAGCCGTCTGCGAAGGTCAGCCGGTCATGATCCGGCGCAACCGCGTTCTGCGCCACATTTGCAGCCTGTTCCCGGTAGTTGATCTCAAAGACATCTCCGAAGACCTTGCCGCGCTTGACGGATTTCGGGACAATGACGCGGGCAACGCACTCGTCGTAGGTCTGTTCCGCATAAAAGCGGAAGGTGTTGTGATCCCGCGTCCCTGAATAAAGACCTGATTTTCGTTGAGACAGTGCGTTCCATGCGGACGGCAGAACCACATCAGCGTTTTGTCTTCGGGATTCCGGCTTTCGGCAGCGCGGCGGATGATACGCTTGTCGATGTCGAAGTCTTCCTTGTAGCTGTCTACATGACTGTCCACGAGCTTCTGCAGCTCCGCAACGATGTCAACGTCTGTGTATTTCTTCATGCGTCTCCTTTCTCACAACTCCATGTCGTGCGTTTTGGATTTGACCGGAGACTTCTTCTCCGGCTGCTGTTTGCGGCAGTCCTGAGCTGATCGCGGATAGAGGGCTTTTCCTGCTTCTGCTCCTGCTTGACGTATTCCAGCGTCGGCAGCAGCTCACGATAGCAGCCCTGTGTTTTCCGCGTCGCATGACGGCGATGGATTTTGAACAGCGGCTCACCGTTCTGCGTGACCGTGTTGCCCTCGATCCTGACGCCGTTCCGTGCCAGCAGATTGAAGGAGTGGTTAGAGGCGCGGTAGGAAGCCCGCATACCGTCGTTGTTATAGGCAATCTGCCCCTTGAGCGTGTCTATGACGGCGGCTTTGATCTCCTTCTCTTCCGCAGTCAGACGGTGCGCTTTCGGTGCTTGCCGCTTCCTCCGGCAAGGGAGCAAAGGGAGACTTGACCTCCACGGTTTTTACCTCAATAGAGGTAATCTCATCGTTCTCCCATGCAACGACCTCCGGGTCTCTTTCCTCTGCTTTCTCAGAAGTGACTTCCTTCTGAACTTCGGTCTGCTGGCGGAACGCATCGACGAAAAGGGCGGTCAGTCCGGGATTGGATTTATCCACAAGGAAGCGAGAGGCATTCTCTGGACAGACCTCAACGTTCTTCGCCCATTCCTTGAGGGGCTGCGGAATGCGCCCGTCAAAGTCTTTCTGCTGAATGGTGTTTGCGAGGACATACCGGACGCGCTCCGGAGAGAACTGCTCAAGGACGCTTTTCACGGCAGCATCCGCATCCAGCCGATTGTCTCCGTAGTTAGAACTGATTGCTGCCTCAATCGCACGGCGGCATTCCACGTTTGCAGCGAGAGAAGCACGATATGACTCCAGCTCACCGGCTTCATAGGCATAATTCGCTGTCTCGCGGTAAATGGGGACTTCCGGCTTTTCCTCCGGAACAGCTTCCTGCTCGGCGGACTGCGCCTTCTCTGCCAGCAGCACCTTGAGCTTGGCGTCAATGCCCTCGATCATCTCAGCCGCCGTCTTGCGGATGGTGTCCAGAGAGCTTTTCAGTTCCTTGGTTTCCTTGCCGGATGACCAACCGGCGATGTACCCGAAGGAGTAGTCCGAGGTTTCAATGCCGTACCGTTGGCAGACGGTGTAGGCAACGCTTTCCGCTTCAACCTCCTTGGTGTGCCGATCCTTCTTATCTTCTGGCGCGGCTTTCTCATCCGGCTTGACGGCGTGGAGCTTTGCGTGGGCGATCTCGTGAATGGCGGTCTTGACCGTCTGGATTTCGCTCATGCCCTCCTGAATGGCAATGCGGCTTTCAACCGGCGAGAAAGAATCCCTTTGCACCGCCCGGAATGTCCTCAAAGGAAATAGGGACGGGAGATTCCAGCCTGAGCGCGTCGAAGAACGCCTCGTAGTTTTCAACGGTGCCTTTCAGTTCATCGACGATAATGTCCGGAAGCTCCTTGCCGTCCGTCTGGGAAACATCAAAGACACTTACCACCTTGAAGGCAGGACGCAGGACCTCAACCGTTTCCGTGACAGCCTTCCCATCTGCGCCGATCACCGGCTTCTGCGTCAGAGGATCAAGCTTCTCACGCTCTTCCTGCGCCTTATACGGCGCGGGTGCAAGAATCTTGATGCCTTTTCGCCCTTCATGACCTGACGGTCAAAGTTGCGCTGCCACGAGGTATAACCGGCAACATAGGTTGCCTCCGGCTTCTGCATCGCAATGAGCAGCGTGTTGTTGAAGGAATAGTTGTAGAACTTGGACATCGTGCGGAGATATTCCTTGAACCGCTCGGATTCAAACAGCTCCTTGATGCCCTGTTCCAGCTTGTCCGTGATTTCGCGGACTTGCTGTGCATTTTTGTTTTCAGCCATCTCAAACCTCCATTTCTTATTTGCTTCGGTGAGAAGAAAACCCCGTCTGGGATTTGCTCAATAAACGAGCCTTTACCTCAGACGGGGTTTCTCTGCATGTCATCCGACGATGGAAGATGTTATCCTCGTTCTCCCATTCAATCAGCCGGTCAAACATATCCGGATGCTTTGTGACCATGTGCAGCAGCTCCGAGTCACTGGCGTTGGGACAGAACCAGCAGCCGTTTCTTCGGCAGTGAGCGTAGATTGGGGAAAGCAGCCCGTGTTCCTGACAGAGCTTGTAGGCGTCCGCCTCTGTCATACCGTATTTGGCAAGCAGACTGACCTTCTTCACACCGTCCAGACGCGCAAGGCGTTTGGGTTCATCCCGTGCGATGCCGACATAGCTCACGGTGTCCGGAGAGCGCGGTATTGTACTTGCGGACGGGCGGGATTTTGCAGTCCCGATTGACCGCGCACATCCCAGCCCACGCGAAGCCGCGAACCTCGCCCTTATGAGGTCCGCGGGTGATGACATGATGGAACACGTCATCGTAGGTCTTGTCTGCATGGAGAATGGTGAACTTGATGCCCAGCTCCTTTTCACAGAAGGGCTTGAGTCGGTCATAGATGAAGTCCCGGTGTTCCGGGACTTCGCCGCTTGTGTCTTTATCAAACATGACCTCACTGAAAACCGCCTCGTCCAGCGGCTCATTGTGCTGTGCCGCCAGCAGGAGCGTCGCTACACTGTCTTGCCTCCGCTGCAAGAGCAACATACTTCGGGCGGATCATCGATCAAACTCCATCTTGAAGCTGACGTATTTGCCGCCGCTGTCATCCAGCCGAATGACCGCATCGTAGAGCTGAGGCTTCTTCGGCGTGTAAAGCCCGGTCACTCGGCACCAGCCCTTGTCCAGCAGCTCCTTTGCAATCTTCTTGGTCAGCTTCTTTTTCTTGCTGGAAAAGAACTTGTTGTCTTCCCACAGGCAGAAGGAGCAGTCCTTGTTCGAGCAGTAGAAATTGCCCTTGCCGACGTAGACCGGAGAGCCGCAGCGGGGACATTTGCCGATTTTCTCCTTCCCGTGCCGAAACGCTGGGCTTCGGCATCGGAGAGGAACGGGTAGGCTTTCACAAGATCCCCGGTCATCTGGACAATGCCGCTGAGGAATGCGTCCGCATCTGCCTTGCCGCGTTCAATCTCCATGAGCGTGTTTTCCCATTCCGCCGTCATTGCGGGAGATGTGATCTGTTCCGGCAGGACGCAGACAAGGTTGTAGCCGTCCTTCGTGGGAATGAGGGATTTGCCCTTGCGTTCAGCAAAGCCGGACTTCACCAGCTTTTCAATGATACCGGCGCGGGTTGCAGGAGTGCCGAGTCCTTTCTTCTCGGTGTCATCGTCAAACTGATCGTTTCCGGCAGTCTCCATTGCAGACAGGAGCGTGTCTTCCGTGTACTGCTTCGGAGGTGTCGTGAAGTGTTCCGTAACGCTGGCGGACACATTATCCAGAACATCGCCCTCATGGACTTCGGGCAGGGACTTCATGGGATCGTCCTTTTCCTTCGTCTTGAGAGATGCCTTAAACAGCTCTTCGATGGCTTTCCAGCCGTTTTGAACAACGGTCTTGCCCTTGGTTTTGAACTCGTAGCCCTCGCAGGAGAGCGAGATCTGCGTCTCTGCGTAGGTGTGCTTCTCGCCGGTCGCACACAGAAGGCGCATCCCAACAAGATTGAGGATTTTCTGCTCCGACTGAGGAAGCGCGAAACATCCTGCTTTTCGAGCTGGACGGTCGGGAGAATGGCGTGGTGATCTGTGACCTTGCTGTTGTCGGTTACGCGGGAAATGTCCGGAGTGACCGAAACGCCGGAAAAAAGCGGAAGCTGGCGGCAGACGATAGAAATGACCTGACGGGCAGTGTCCTCCATATCGTCCGTGATAAACTGGCTGTCCGTGCGCGGATAGGTCAGTAGCTTCTTTTCGTAGAGTGTCTGAACGAGATCGAGCGTCTGCTGGGCAGTGAAGCCGTAGTAGCGGTTCGCCTCGCGCTGCAAGGTGGTCAGATCATAGAGCTTCGGAGGATTGACGGTTTTCGTCTCCCGCTTGAGAGAAGAAACGACGGCTTGCTTTTTCTCGCAAGCCGCCGCGACCGCCTCTTTTTGCTTCCTCTTCGGTTTTAACCTTTTCCAGATCAGCGGTCAGATCACCCTTGCCGACATGGACGTTGAAATACTTCTCCTTCTGGAATGTTGAGATTTTCCCGTCACGCTCCACCAGCATTGCAAGGGTTGGCGTTTGGACGCGCCCGACCACCAGCTTCTTGTGATAGAGTGTGGAGAACAGCCTTGTGCCGTTGATGCCGACAATCCAGTCCGCCTTCGAGCAGCTGAGTGCCGCCTCATAGAGGCGGTTATATTCCTTGCTGTCCCGGAGATGTTGGAAGCCCTCCCGGATAGCGGAGTCCTCCAACGAGCTGATCCACAGGCGCTTGAAGGGCTTCGTGCAACCGGCTTTGTTGTAGACCAACCGGAAAATCAGCTCGCCCTCGCGCCCCGCATCGGTGGCGCAGACAAGCTCGGTGACGCGCTTGTCCTTCATGAGAGCGGACAGCACCTTGAACTGCTGTGCTTTGTCCTTCGTGACCTCAAACATCCAGATTTCCGGAACAATGGGCAGATCGTCATACCGCCACTTGGCATACCGCTCATCGTAGGAGCTGGCGTCTGCCAGCTCCACCAGATGACCGAAGCACCACGAAACGATGTAATTGCCGCCCTCCATGTAGCCGTCCTTGCGGGACGTTGCGCCCAGAACCTTTGCGATGGACTGGGCAACGCTGGGCTTTTCAGCAATGACTAAGATCAATCCTCATCACCGTCCGTTTCGGCATCCTCCGCGATCTGCGGCTCTTCATCCTCGTTGATGTACGGCTCTTCCTCGTAGCCTTCATCGTCAAAAAGTCCAGATCCTCGTCCTTGGGCTTTCTGCCCTTGACGAACTTGATGTAGTAATAAGCTGCACCCGCAGCACCGGCAAGAACGAAGATGATGAGGATCATGCCGACGTTGGACTTCTTTTCGGGCTTAGGGGCGGGAGCATCGGTTTCTGCATCCTTGTCCGGCTCAGGCGTAACGGGGGCTGTGCCGGTGCATTCGCTCATGTTGGTCTTGCAGACCGGGCAGTCGGTGTTGACCTGACCGGCAGCACACTTTTCTTTGCAGTTACAGGTGGTCAGAGCCGCCGCAGTATCATCATCCAGCAGTGCAAGCAGATCGCTCTCATCGACCATGTTGAGGAAGTACGTCTGGTACTGTTCCTCGTCTTCGTTGATGGGCGCATCGTAGTCGATGACAATGAAGAAGGTGTTGCCGTTCTTCGTCTGGATAGTGATGAACTGCTTGTTGGTTGCCTTATCATAGAGCAAGTCGCGGGTGTAGGCGTTGCCCTCATCGTCAATCGGCTCACCCTTCGGCTTTTCCGGCGTGGGAGTGACTGCGGGCTGCTGTTCGGGCTGAGTTGCCTCCGTAACCGGAAGGTTCTGCTCGGTATCATCAGCGTAGGCAAACGCCGTGACAGAGAAGCAGGACAGCACCATGACGCAGACCGCAAGGATGGTCAGAAAACGAAACTTCTTACGCATTGTCGATTACCTCCGTATTTTCAGCGGGCTGGGTGCCGCCCTTCATGGAAGACAGGAACGCCATGATCTGATCCTTGTCCATCACCATAGAGCGCACGGTGTTGATGATTTCAAGGTTTTCCAGCTCCGTCTTCTTGTCGTACAGCTCCTTGAGCTGACCTTCGATTTCGGACTTCTTCTTTTCAGCCTTCTCGATGTCGGAGAGGACTTTCTGATACTTGGGATTCATGCAAAACTCCTTTCTTTTAATAGGCGGGTCTTCCGAAGGCGTAGAAATGCTGCTGCCAGTAGGAAGAGTTGATGGATGTGTACTGAATGGGATCGCCGCAGTGGATCATGACCCCATCACCGACGTAGATGCCGACGTGAGACACACCGGGGGTGTCATACGTCCCGACGAAAAAGATGAGATCACCGGGCTGTGCGTTTGCCTTTGAAACCGGCGTACAGACGTTGTAAAGCCCTTGTGCGCCAGCCGCCCGGTATTCACAAGACCGCTGTTTGTGAGAACATAGCTGACGAAGCCGGAGCAGTCGAAGGACGTGTCGGGATTGGAGCCGCCCCACACATACGGATAGCCGAGATACTTTTTCGCCTCGGTAATCAGTGTCTCGAACTTCTCGTCGTTCAGATATTCCGGGTTGACATCGTAGTCGGCGGGAGGATTGGTGATGTACTTGTCCACATAGGGAGAGCCACCGAACAGATCCTCACGATTACCCAGCACAGACATATACGTCGCGTATATGGAAAGCTGTTCCTGAGACATGATGTAGACCGGGACATGGGAGAGATTGAAGTTTTCGAGCTTCACGTTGCAGATGTAGTAGTCATACGGGACGCGGTAGGTTTCCGTGTGCGTGTTGCCGTCTGCATCCGTCCATGTGTCGGTTTCCGTGCGGTATCTGGTTTCAACAAAGACCTCTTCTGTGAGGATATACTGCTTCTCAAACAGCATTTGAAGCGTACCCTGCACCTCATCCAGCGTGAACTCGCCCTCATGGAGAGCGAGGATGGAAATCAGCACATAGGGGTCATGCTCAATATCGTCCAGATCGAAGTGGTATTCATCGTAGTTGTGAGTGCTTTCGTAGGTGTCGAGATAGCGTTGCAGCTCTTGCTCCATTTGGCAATACTGCGCCTCCGCGCCGAGCATCGCATCATCCTCGCTGAGATAGGAGGACGCAATGACCGTCGAGCCGGTAGAAGTAAGCATCGAACACGAGCTGATTCCGGCACCGAGTAAAACGAGAAGGGCAATTCCGACGCCGATCCAGATGAAGACCTTCTTGTTGTTCTCAAAGAACTCCTTGATCTTGTCGGACACCTTCTCACCGAGCTTCTTGCCGGTATTCTTTGTGGCAGTCCCGGCAGTCTGAGAACCGGCATTCCGTGCGGCGGCATATTCCTTCTTGATGCTCTGCTTCTGGTAGTGCTTGTTCATGTTCTGCTTCTTCATCTCAGGATGCTCCTGCTGATTTCTCTCATATTGGAGCTTGGCGTCAGCTAGCATCCGCCTTATGTTCCAGCTTAGAGACCTTCTCGTAGGGCTTGTTGACGCTGTTTTCCCGATGATGACTGAAATGCCGAGCGGCAGTCTCAGCGGCGATCTCCGTTTTATGCGCCGCCTCAACCGCCGAGTTTTCCTGCTCGACCTCATGGATTTTGCCGTGAATGCCGGAGGCGAGGGTGTCACCGACCTTGCGGACAGTTTTGTCTGCTTCAAATTGCAGCTTGCCTTTGCCCTTCGGCTTTTTCAGCTCATCTTCAAAATGAAGGCGGGTTTTGCCCATGCCGGTTTCCTTCATCGAAGACGCGCTCTTTCTTGAGAACCTTGTGCGTGGGCAGCTTTTCGCGGGCGGCGTCCAGCCGATCATGTGCCTTCTCGGATTTTCTTTCGAGCTTCTGCATCCGCTTCGTGGGCGGAACGGCATCGTCCGAGAGCGGCTTCGCAGAGGCAGTCTCCGCCGCTTGAGAGAGAACGGCATCTGCATCAACTGCTTCAACCGCAGAGGTCTTGCGCAGCTTGTGGGTGACAACCGTTTCGGCAATCACCGTGCCGGTGTGCGAAGAAACGCCGTGCTGCTCTAAAGTTGGAGGCTTGAACGACGTTTCCGAGGGCAGCGGTTCGGATACATTCTGGGGTGGATTTTCTGCCCTTTTCTCTTCTGTGACGGACGTTTCCGAGGGCGGCTGAGTGTCATTATCCTCGCCGTGTTCCGCCTGAAACTGACGCTGCTGACGGCGCATCTGCACCTTTTTCTGTTCCTCCGCAGAAAGAGCTTCGGAAGGCTCGGCTGGCTCAGCCGGCTTGACCAGCTCTGCATCTTCCAGCCGCTTTGACACTCGCTGCTCGGTGCCAGCCGTCAGGTTTTCCTCAACTGCGCCGTCCCGCGTCATCCGCACGACTACCTTGTCGCGGGCTTTGAGTTCCGGTTCCTTGGGCATCAGATTTCACCTCCAATCCGCTTGTAGGCAAGCTCGGTGTACGCCGGATTCAGCTCGATGCCGACGAAATGACGCCCCATCTGTGAGGCAACCATACCGGTTGTGCCGCTTCCCATGAAGGGGTCAAGCACAATGCCGCCTTCGGGACAACCGGCGAGAAGACAGGTCTCAACCAGCTTCGGAGGATAGGCGGCGTAGTGACCGCCCTTGAAAGGAACGGTGTTGATCTTCCAGACATCGCGCTTGTTGCGAGCGGATTGATGTCACAATCCTTGATCTCTCCGTGTTCACGGGGGCGATTAATGGACTGCGGCTGAGGCTGACCGGGAACGGGCTTGCCGTATTTGTTGCCGCCCTTCATGCCGCGCTTGAGGCGTTCTGCCGTTGCGGGAGCAATCGGTTCGGAGATCGCCTTGTAGTCGAAGAAATACTTCTTGGACTTTGAGAACAGGAAAATATGCTCGTAGCAGCGGGATAGGCGGTCTTTGACGCTCTCCGGCATGGGGTTATCCTTCATCCAGATGATGTCGTTGCGCAGATACCAGCCGGTATCGCGGAGGGCAAAAGCAAGCATCCACGGAATACCGATCATGTCCTTCGGCTTGCAGCCCTCAACCTTGTTGTTGAGAGCCACAGCCTGACCGTTTCTGCCGTTGGGGTTCTTTGGATCAATAAAATCGCCCGCGGATTCTTGCAATCCTTTCCGGCGTAGGTATCCGAGATGTTCAGCCAGAGCGTTCCGTCCGGACGCAAAACGCGCCTGACTTCGGTAAACACTTCCGTCAGGCGCGAGATATATTCCTTCGGCGTTGTCTCTCTGCCGATCTGAGCTTCCATGCCGTAATCGCGGAGCGCGTAGTACGGCGGGGATGTCACACAGCAATGAACGCTGTCATCGGGCAGAGTTTTCAGGATTTTAAGGCAATCGCCGGTATGAATGATGTCAAGCTCTATAAAAACCAGCTCCTTTCTTCGGATTTGAGCGCATATCAGTCGGAGTAATACTCGTCCGGCTCGTAGTCCTCGTCTTCCATGAAGTCCTCGTCGAGATCGTCAATCTCGTCCGCCCAACGGTCGAAGATTTCCTCGGCTTCCTTCGCCGCCTCACGATAGAGGCTCAGGCGGTTCTTCTCAAAGGCGGCAAAGGCGGGGACGAACTTGCCGAACTCGCGGATTGCCTTCACATCCTGCGTGCGCATATCTGCGACGCACTGGATGATTTCGGACATCGTGAGCAGATCGTCGATCATCAGCTCATACTTGTCCTTGGGGATAGATACGGCTTCATCATCCGCCGCGTCAGCGAACGGGGTATTCTCGTCGCTGTTGCTGCTTTCGGGAACATCAACCTTGAAATAGAATCCGATCATATCCACAGATACCTTGGTCATAATCTGACGTGCCTCCTTGACCTTTTCGTCGATGTCCTCCCTCACATGGAGGTAGGCGCGGTGATGCTTCTTGAGGTTGCTTTCCAGTCGGATCAGATCGGTCAGCTCCCACAGAGCCTTAAACAGCGCGGAGGTGTTCTCTCCGTATTCGATAGCGTCCGCGTAGGGAATGGTAATCATCTTGTTGTTCATATTCAAAATCCTCCTTAGTTCTGTACGGTTTCTTCTAAGCGGGTGGTCATGATGCGGTAAAGCTGGGTGTCCTTCGGGAAATCGTCCTTGAAGGGAACGATGGTCGAGCCGTAGAAGATCAGCCCCTCACCGGCATTGGAATTGGTGATGTAGTTCTGCTGGCTGGGCGAGATGTTCAGCGCCTTCGAGAGAATCTGCCGGTCGCCGGACGCCTGATTCAGAAGGTAGACAAAATCCGAGTTTTCAAAGATGTTCTCCACCTCGCGGGAAGCAAGAAGATCGTAGGGTAGGGAAAAGGCGCCTTACCGCTTTGGCCGGCAGGTTTCCTACACCCTCCCTCGGAACCGGACTTACCCATCTCTGAGTATCCGGCTCCCCATTAGTAATTAACGTATTGATTCGTGTGTGTGTATTCTTTCATGGCACTTGCCGCAAACAACCAGTGTTTTCCGCCGTTTCTTTTTAATAGCGGTTTCCCAATCAGAATTACCCAACTCATTTAAATTCCGTATCACGTGAACCTCATATAAGTCGGCTTCTTTACACCCACATAATTCACAAACTCTGGCATTGAGCCGTTGTCTGATAGTGGTTTTCCAGCTAAATTTCTTTCTCTGATAAATGATGTCACTCGCTTCGCCACGCTTACAGTCAGCAATTTTAACCGGACGCACATATTTTGTCCCTGCTTTCGTTTCATAAGGGACAGACCATGTTTTTCCGTCTTTGTATTGGCGAATGATTTTGCGGATACTGGTTTTATGCTTATTAGCAATCGTTTTTAAGCAACTGTACTCCATGAGATAGCAGAAGTAGTCCAGCGTGTGATAATCACAAGCCAGATTGTAATAGTTGCATAATCCTCTTGCTTCGGCATTGTACTGTTCCACAATCTCATAATCGGCAAGGTTGAGAAGTCCGGCTCGGTGTATCGGCTGAAACTCCCCGTTTTCCTTTTGGCGAATGACTTTCTTTGCAAACATGAATTTTTCAATCTTTTCCGTATGGGGAATAGACAGGGCAACTTTCATGTGTAGGGTACGGGACTGTCTCCACGTCCCGTTTTTCATTCTGTGACCTTTGACTTCCTGATTTCTGCGGACGCAGATATCATAGCCAAGGAAACGGACTTTTTCGGAACTGTGCGTTATCAGCGTCTTTTCCTCGCTTAGAGTTAATTTCAGCTCTGTGCTTAGAAATTCAGCGATTTCGGCCTTCAAGTCCTCACATTCCGCTTTAGTACCGCACACCCCTGCCAGCCAGTCGTCCGCATAGCGGACAAACGTAAACTTTTTATTATCGGCAGGTTTGCAAGGAAGATTTCTCAAGACTTTCTTCTGTTCTTTGTACTGACGAATCAGGTCTTGTCTTTCCTCTTCATCTCCGGTGTGGTCAATCCAGTAGGACAGCCGTTTCATTTCTTTATCCACTGCGTGATACTCCGACGTCTTGTATGCGGACCTCGGTTTGCCGAAGCGCTCTGCGATTTCCCGGAACTTCTTGTCCAGCTCATTCAGATAGATATTTGCAAGTATGGGAGAACAGATACCACCCTGCGGAGTACCGCTGTAAGTGGCGTTGTACTTCCAGTTCTCAATATATCCAGCTTTCAAAAACTGGTGAATAATGTTCAGGAACCGGCTGTCTTTGATTTTCCTACTCAAAATCTCAATCAGTTTTCGTGATTGATGGCATCAAAGCAGCCCTTTATATCGCCCTCGATGAACCAGACCACGCCTGTGAAATCAGAAGAAATTTGACGCAGTGCGGTATGACAGCTTTTACCCGGTCTGAAACCGTGGGAGTGGCTGTCAAAGACAGGTTCATAGATAGCTTCTAAAATCATTCGGACAACTTCTTGCAGGAGTTTGTCTCGGAAAGTCGGGATGCCCAGCGGACGGAGCTTTCCGTTTTTCTTCGGAATATACTCACGCCTTACAGGATTGGCCTTGTAGGTTCCGTCCTTTAGTGTCTGGATTAACTCTTTTACATAGAGGTCACTGAAACCGTCTGCGGTATCGTCGTCGATACCCTGTGTTGTTGCACCTTTGTTTGCATAAAGTTTCTGATAGGCGGCGTAGTAAATATCTTCACGAAGCAAATATCTGTAAAGTCTTGTGAATACGCCGTCTTTGTGTTTGCTGGAACACTTCTCAATACGCTCTAAAATTTCAGATGTTGGTTTCATTGAGGTTTCTCCTCCCTTTCATTCCTACATTTTAGATGTTACTAACTGGCTCCCTTCGCCATGTAAGGGTCGTTATCCCTCTCGGACTACTACGGAGCCTCCGTTGCCATATCCGGCAAATGGGCTGGACTTAGGCAATCCCCAGTTAACGTTGTGCTTAGGTGAATGAAGATTGTCGGATATGCTTTCGGTTCGTTATGACGTGTTCTCACGCCTGCTTCATAACGTGTTGGCAGTTGTCCCGCCGTTGAGGATGACGTGGCAGCGTTATGACATGGGTTTCAGGACTTTTCCCACACCTGCAAAAAACAGGAACTGGAACCTTGCATTCGATAAACCCAATCTTATCCTCATATCTTCTTACTATCAGGAAACAGTCGCACCTAAGTCTTTCGGTGACTATTCCTTTTTCTGCCATGCGATGTTCCCGTAAAGGATTTCTCCTTAGTCGGTAAGGCAGATTATTTCGCACACTGCCGACCTTGGTTCCCATTTCATAGTGGTCTGGCAAAACCATAAACAATCCGGTGCTATCTGGTCTTTAAAGTCATGCCCCAAGGCTCTGCCTGCTTTAAATCAAAATGGAAATTTTGTTCCTCCCTCGGTACGAAAAAGTCATGAAACCAGCCTGAGCCGTTCCATGACCGTAATCTCCCGATACCACTGTCCAAAACGGTTAAGCCCTGATGTTAAATCCATCGTTTACCCGTTTGAAAAATTCCTTTGCTTCCTCAAATATTCTTTTTTTCAACGGAAATTGTGATATTTTTCCTGAATTGCTATTACTGTCCCCAGCCCGTTCTGCGAGCATATTACCGTTGTACTCTGCCCGAAAGTAATCCAGACCATCGCCTTGCATTTGCATTAATAGGCTCCGGCTAAAATCCTTTTCATTCAGCTTACGGTTAAACAATGTAATCTTCGCTACCGCGTCAACCGGCAATGTATTTAAGACGTCACAATAGGATAGAAACATTTCCATCTGTTTCTCGTTGGAGGCTACT
>VOFC01001042.1_pt1 | contig 44001 bp, 43 predicted proteins | sample 5384161 | NCBI WGS metagenome assembly VOFC01 (sample SAMN12384722, study PRJNA508395) | human gut metagenome | isolation source: healthy gut B | host: Homo sapiens | reverse complement strand
GGCGCGGAATACCATTGCACGGAGATTGCGGACAAACACCATCGCAGAGTTTATCTTCAAGTGCTTTTCGGTTCTGAGAAAAGTCTCGTAGTCCGTGATAAAAGGCAGCGACAACTCTTTTTCAAAGCAATATCCTTGACATGATAATGCGATTGCAAGAACTCGCCCACATAGGCACACCCAATTCTATACTTCGTGTATGTACTCAAAGATTTCATGCCAGCCTTATATTGCTTTTCCATTTCATCACGGCTTTGAGAATAGACTTTCATCAGTGTATGGCAACGGCAGTGACGAAGTTGTCCCTGTCCATACTCGTTTTGCTAGATTTTTATTAATGTTAGCTGTATCTTCTATAAATCTTTCACCAGACAAGTTTCAGTTTATTCCATTGCAAGATTTTACGGAAAAATCTGATATAGAATGGAATAAGAGCATTTATGATATAGACAAACAGTTGTATATCAAGTATGATTTATCAAGAGAAGAAATTTCTTTCATAGAAAAAATGATAAAGTTAATATAAAAGTTTTATTCCTTCCTCTACCCTTACAAAATTATAAAAACACTATAAATGTATTGGGAATATTTAAAAATTTAATAGTCGTATCATTTCTTGAATTGTTTTGATACGACTATTTTAGGCAAAACGAAAGTTAAAACCCTTCTAGCTATGAAACCTTTTATTTTTCATGTTCATTTTCTTTCCTAATTTCTTTTCGCATTTCACACCAGGCATTAATACACATTTTACCCATACTAATAATAATTAATACTATTACTGGTGATATAAATGTACCAACAACACCTAGTTGAGAACCAATAGCAGTAGATAAAACTCCTATAATATATTGTTGGGTTTTATCAGAATTTAACTGAAGCTCCCTTCTTTCCTTTTCATAAACAGGGTCATTACCACATAAAAAACGCTCAACTTCTAAAACTATTTTATCACGATAAATAGCAGAATGACTAGAATCACCACCAAATTTAGCATTATTACTTGGTGATGCAATCAACCATTTGTCTGCAGCCTCTAAATAATTATTATTTGTTCTATCCAATATAACATTAATTATATCTTGTTGATATGAATCGAGCCCTTTTATAATTTCTTGAGGAGGCAATTGAATAAATTCATCAAGTGTCATAGTTATAACATTTTTAAAATATATTCAGTAGAAACGGCATGAGTTGTTTGATGCAAAGTATGTGGATCAACACCACCTAGCGATATAGCCCCCTGACTGTTAGGCGCATAAGAACCAATAACCATAGCAACTAATTTCGAATCTGTTTCTCTAAATACAGGGCTACCAGATTGTCCAGGCCTAGTTTGAATATTAAGGACTAAATGCTTTGATTTCACATAAGATGACTCTATCAATATTTTGGCTCCAACAGTGGTTTCCTGATAAGTTAGTACATTACGTCCTTGAGTACAATGCGGGTATCCTACTATGCTCAATCGTTCCGAAACCATTATGTCATCTGTAGAACCAATACAAATATTAGAAAATATATCTTTGTCAGATTTTAATAGACAGATGTCATGTACTGGATCTATTTTTTCAATATTGACCTTAATATAAACAACTTTAGTATCAGAAGTATCCTGATATGTTAGCATATTTGTGTTTGGATTTAACGCTACAACTAAATTGTTATCATCATTATTTGTAACATGAGCTGCAGTTACAAATATTCCTGGTTTATTTAATAAGAAGCAAGTTCCCAATAACTGTATTCCTGCTGGTGTAATTCTTCCAACAGTATATACTAATCTATGTAAGTTTATAATATCCATAGTAAATTGTACTTATAATAGTTCCTAAATAGCTGGGTATCGAAATACCCAGCTATATTCATCAATCGCCTTTCTTATGAATGTGAGGCTTAAGAGATGGTGTATTGCCGGGAGTTTTTTTATTGTCTCTCTGTCTTCTATCTGGTTTCCCAGTAGATATTGCAATTCTCTTTGGTCCTGGTTTTATTCCCATATTTATTTTATTTAATTAATGGCTCAGCTTCAAGAAAACACAATATATTTGTATTTTACAAGGCAAATCACTAATTTTGCAGCTGATTAATATAAAATATATCCCATAGCCATTATTATTCAGGGGTAATTTGCCTTCTACAATGTTATTGGCATATGTGTATATGCACATTAATCATTTGTTGATTTGAAAGCCTTGGAAGAAAATAAAATCCTTACCAAGACCTTCTCTTCATACAAAAGGTTAAGCGTATTGGATTAATCTCCATGTTACCGCTTTACCACAATAAGGAGGCATTACGTTGCCTTTAGCAATAGGTGCTGTAGTAGTAGGAAAGCCGTCAACTTTCCAAACTCCACTTACAGGACATCTTTCTCCAGTTCTTGCAGTCATATTAATTATGATTTGGGGTTAATTACTCTTTAGGCACCTGGCCAGCCTAATTTGGCCGCTCATTTCAGGATGAGCATCCTTTAATTGAAACAAAGCATCCCTCAAGGCTCCCCCTTGGGGGATGTTTGTTTTTGCAAAGATACGTATTTTTGGGAAAACAACAAGTATGTTTACAGAAATTTTCTCAATTAAATAAGAAAAAGTAGGATTGTTACATAAAAAATGGAGGATTAGTTCCTTATATTTCTTTTAATGTGTTCAATTCTTGATTTCTGATGAACTGCATTTCCGCATGATACAAGGACTGACTTATTTCAGTCTGCCAAATGGAGAAATGCAGCACAAGACCACCAAGAAAGCATGTATATGCGCCTTACGGTCGATTATGTAAAGCTTGTAACTGGCAAAGTCTATCCAGATTTCCTTCCAAGTATATAGTTGCGTGATAAGAAAGATTTATGTTTATATTGGTAATACGGATTTATTTTTTGAATTGAGTATACCCATAACTGTTGGAACATAGAGTATTCCTTATATAGCAATTGAATGGTCAGATGGCGGTCACAGGTAAGACCCTTGGCATAGTCTGGTAACAATTCGTCTAGTTCGTTTTTCGTAAGCATTCGAAGAAATGCACCTTTTACACTTTGAGGTTTGGTTGTAGCTTTGCGGCAGTGAATACAATCAAACCTCAATTATTATGAACAGACAAGAATTTGAAGAATTAGAATTGCAGGTGCAACAAAGCGAGCTGCCGTTGAAGTCGTACCTTTAACAGATAGGTGTAAGTTATTCAACCTATCACTACTGGCGCAGAAAATGTTCCGTTGACAGGAGCAGTATCAAACACGAGTTGGCTTCTATCAGTTTTAAACAGGCATTTACGGAGTCTTCCCAAGAAGAACAATTGCCGCATGGTGTTGCGCTGCTGTTTCCCAATGGACTTCGTGCCCACTTCGGGAGCGGTTCTGAAGATTTGCTGAAGGAAATATTTACCCAAAGTCTTCGAAACGGTCATGTTTAACCTGAACGACACGATGCGCTACTTCCTGTGTCCGGGCAGGACAGATATGCGCAAGGGTATCAGTTCGCTATGCGGAGTGGTACATGAGAAAATGAACAGTGAAGTGAGGAACGGTGATGTCTTCATCTTCATCGGTTCCAGCCGCAGACTAATGAAACTCCTTCATGCCGAAGACGGAGGTATGGTAATGTATGTAAAACGTCTGGAGGCCGGTCGCTTCAAGCTGCCGGAGTATGATCCCAAATCAAACAGCTATCCCATGGAGTGGCGCGATCTGGTGATGATGGTTGAAGGAATACAGGAAAACCCGGAACAGAGGCTCCGGCGGTTAAGAGCCGAACGTAAGGAATACCATGTATAACATGTTTTTTTGCGTGAGTAAACTTTGGATATTGTTGCATAATTCACTGTTAATTAGTATATTTACACCATTAAAAAGAAATATAGACAATGGAAGAAAAAGAAATTTTACTCAAGACGATAGAAGGGCTGAATGCCTCTATAGCCTCATTGTCTACTACTAATAAGAATCAATCCGAACAGATAAAAAATCTGCAGGAACGTATCAAGGAGTTGACGGCTCAGGTCGCATGGCTGAACCGTCAGCTCTTTGGGTGTAAATCGGAGAAACTTCGCGTATATGATCCTAATATGCCAGATCTCTTTGCCGACGAGTTTTCCGGACTCCGGCAGCAGGCGGAAGAAAAGCGGGACGAGGCTGTGGAAAAGATTGAGAAGGAATCGGTGGAAGACGTAAAACGAAATCGTCAGAACCGCAAAATGATAGAGGACTTGCCCGTATTGGAGACCGATACAATAGAACCGAAAGGCGTAGACTTGTCTTTATACCGTAGAATAGGCGAAGAGATAACAAAAGTCGTCAAACACAAGCCGGGAATGCTTTACGTCAAGGTGATCATCCGTCCCAAATATGCTCTCAAGGATAGTACCCTGCTTCCTCCAGCCGGACAGAAAGGCGTAGAGATAGCTCCCATGCCGCTGATGCCGGTCGACAAGTGCATCGCTGACACCAGCCTGCTTGCCGAGATATTGCTTCAGAAGTATGAATATCATGTCCCGTTCTACCGTCAGATACAGCAATACCGCCATCTTGGAATGAAAGGCCTTACCGAAAGTACACTGGACGGCTGGTTCAAGAAAACCGTGGAACTGCTTAAGCCTCTGTATGAAGAACTCAAATGGGAAGTCTTCTCCTGTGACTATGTACAGGCGGATGAAACTACAGTTCCGGTCATTAACAGAGAAAAACACAGAGCCGACAAGGAATATCTCTGGATGGTAAGATCAGTCATGGAGAAACTGGTCATCTTCCATTACGACGGGGGATCACGGGCCGGAGCGGTCATCGAATCCCTGGCAAATCAATATAACTTCAAGGGATATCTTCAATGTGACGGTTTTGCAGGTTATGAAACAGCCTTCAAGGCCAACCCCGACGTGCGGCTGCTCAACTGCCTGGTGCATATACGCCGTCATTTTGAGCAGGCTTTGGATGAAAACAGGGAGATGGCGCAACATGCACTGACTCAGATACAGCATATCTATAAAATAGAACGCCAGTGTGACGAAGCCGGCCTGTCATATGATGAGCGCAGACAGACGCGTCAGGAACTGTCCAGGCCAATCATGGAGGCAATGAAGGTATGGATGGAGGCAGAAGGAATTAAATACAGTCCAGGTTCTTTGACAGGCAAGGCCATAACATATGCCTATACCAAATGGGATAATATTATGAGATGTCTGGACGATGGCCGCCTGTACTGGGATAACAATCTGGCGGAAAATGTCCAACGGCCCATCACTCTGAGCAGAAAAAATTTTTCTTTTCTGTGGTAATCACGAAGCAGCAGCTAATATGTCTGTTATCTGTTCCCTATTGGCTACTTGTAAGGCACACGATGTAAACCCAAGGAATTACCTGAATGATGTAATCGCCCAAATGCCTTATCACAAGAATGCAACTCATGAGATACTTTTGGATCTGCTTCCACACAAGTGGATGCTGAAACATCCGGAAAGTATATTGACAAAACAACATGGGGTATCTGACAACTAATGCCATATGCAACATATAGGTTCAACAAAATAATAGCGGCTGAAACTATTAGGTTCATAGTGACAGTCGCTATTGTTGTATATAAAGGTTTAAAACTTGTAGTTTATCGAATGCTTACCGTTTTTCTACCCTGACAGTTGAAGGAATGGAGGAAACTGTAGTAGGCTGCGAATCTAATCCTAACTCATCTTGCCTACAGTAATATAATTGATTGGCTTTTTCAGCTAGTTTTTTGTAGCGGTTCAGTATTCCCCGTCCTATGATAATTGTGCGTATATCTCACATTAAGAAGTGAAAATCGACAACATCTGGAATGCTCATTTTTAATTTCACTATATTGCCTTATCTTAAGTAGAAATCGTTCATGCCTTGAAGATATGAAGTTTATATTAGGCTACAGAACTAAATTATTTATAATTTTCCTGATGAGTGAAACAATAACGATTGTATTATTTACTGACAATCTTAAACTTACCAATTATATATGAAGCATTGGATCTATACCGTTATAATTAACTTAAATGTTTACTGCCTTAAATATCAATAGGAAAAACTCACAAAAACCTTATTTTGTCATAAATTCAAAGGTTATAGTTGTTGCAAAATTACATGACAACTATAACCTTTGTTTCTCTTAATCCGTCCAAATCCAAAACTGATTATTAAAAAATATTATTCCTCTGACATATTTTTATACATTCTCAATAACTCTACAAATAGAGCCTCATCCATATTTGGCAACTGTTCATATACATTCATTTTACTTACATAGTGGCGTAAACTTGAATTTTTATGAAGTAATGACAAATTAATAGATTGTACATGAGCTTCTGCTGCAGCATCTTTAACTAGAAATCGAATAGAATCCCTCCTGATAATATCGAAATCTAATAAACTATAATCTTGAGTTGATATTATTAGTTGTGAGTTTTGTGATGCTCCTATAAAAAATTTTAGCAGCTGATTCAAAGTATTTCGTTGAATGCCACTACTATAATCATCTAAAATTATTGTTTTGTGTTTCTTTATTGCTTCATTTAGTAGAATTAGAAATCGAAGAATTTCTTTCGTACCATCAGATTGTTCTGATAATGGTAAACGTCCCCTTCTATTTCCTGCACTCTTTTCTAAACGATGGAATGTATTTACAATATGCTTTTCTTCATCCATCCTCAACAACATTCTTAATTCTGCTTCTTGCTTATCGGATAACGATTTAAGTTTTTGTAATAATTCAGGAGGATACTCTACATCTATTTTTAATTTTTCATATGACATTATATTGGTATCCACTGATTTCAAAAATGAACAGATAATATTTTTAAGTTGTTTGTTATATTCAGTTTTATCATCAGGAAGTTCTTCATTCAAATCGATGTCATTCAAATCGACAACTTCAAACCCTGTCATGAAAAACAGTAATTGTGAATTTAATAATGGATGAGATATATTGGTTTTGATTATAGTACTAAGTACTGAATTATTCTTTAATAAGGAACTACTAATAATATAACTTTCATTGTCACTAATCTGTACTTTTTCTGAAAAATGAACCTTGACAATATCACTTATCTCATCATACCAACGATGAAATAACACCACACTGCTTTTTGTTTTTAGTTCTTTTAAAGACTCTTCAGATATAGCATTCTTGTTCCACTTAATATTATATACATATCTTGAATCATTGATGTGATATGTTAATTCTATTTCTGATGGATGATTTAAGCATTCTTCATCAAAAGCAAATGGCCTATATCGTAAAGGTTCATCTTTACGTTCACGAATTTGAGTAACAAGATATTGTAAAGTATCAAATGCACTCAGAATTTTACTCTTTCCTGCACCATTGTTTCCCAGTAAAAATGCTAATTTTAATATATTAATCTTATTCTGAGTCGTAAACCCACAAAAACTATTGTCCAACACTCTATTACGTTCTTTTTTAGCCGTAAAGAGAATTGTTGTACATTCCTTAAAACAATAATAGTTTGTAACACTTAATGACTCAATCATAATATATATTCCTCAAATATCGGTACAAATATATCTATATTTTATGAATAAAACAACTTAAAAACAGAAAAAAACTCAAGAAACTAGGAAAACTTATCAAGTTTCACATTTAATAAATCCGCATACATTTGTGTATGCTAAATAAGTTTCTTATATTCGCAAACGGAAACCTCCACGCAACCTTGTGCAAAACACAGCAAACCTATGGTGGAGCAATAGCGGGAGATTACTTCTTTAGCTTAAAGATACATCAAAGATATTCAGCCACTTATCGTTAGATTACGATTCCTGGTGGCACACTTGATAATCAGAGAGTTACAGCAATATAGCTCTCTTTTTTATTGTTTTTACTCATTGTTTTAGCCACAATATACGCAATCTGTGTAAACCAGCGTGTAAACCGTGAGAATTACAGTAAAAGCAGTTTGTTACAAGTCTAAGTTACTTAGCAACAATGAATCACCTCTAATGTTGAGAGTGACAAAAGACAGAAAACGGAAATATGTCAGTCTTGGCATATGTAGAATCACAAAGAAATTGTATCTTTATTCCGAAATGCCATAACGGTATTTTAAAACGCAATAAGAGGTTGCTTTCCAAGTGTGGCGAGCAGCCTCTTTTCTTACCAAGAAACCACTATCGAATAAATATCACGCCAAAAACACGCCAAAAAACATAAAAGAAAATCGCTAACCATCTAAACATATGATAATTAGCGATTTGAGTCGTACTCGAAGCGGGACTTGAACCCGCACAGCCATTACTGGCCAAGGGATTTTAAGTCCCTCGTGTCTACCGATTCCACCATTCGAGCAGCCTGTCAAAAAGAGCGGAAAACGAGACTCGAACTCGCGACCCCAACCTTGGCAAGGTTGTGCTCTACCAACTGAGCTATTTCCGCATAACGGATGCAAATGTAGGGACTTTTAGGCTACCTTCCAAACATTTCACCCGTTTTCTTTCAAGGCCTGCCTGAATTTTGCCGCAGGATTTTCTCTTCTTTAACCAATAAAAGGAAAGATACTGCCCAAGCAAATCCACAGTTTTTCATTGTCATCGCCCCAGAAGTGCCTTCTCCGCATCTTCTACGGTCTTGAAGTTAAAGCCGTCCAAGATCTTTACCATCAATTCTTCTATCCGGTCATTGCACAAGTTGCCAATGCTCCCTTCATGCGTGTGATGCACTTCCTTGCCATGCGTAAATCTGCCAGCCTCTATGTCCAGCCCCACCTTCTTGTAAGCGTCACGGAACGGCATCCCATCGGCCGCCAGACGATTCACTTCTTCTACACTGAACATATAAAGATATTTGTCATCATCAAGGATATGTTCATTAATCTTTATCTTGTCCATAATATAGGTCGACATCTGAAGACAATCCTCCAGTTCATCAAAAGCAGGAAGAAATATTTCCTTTATAATCTGATAGTCACGAAAATACCCCCGAAGGAAGATTATTGATTATTATCATCACCTGCTGAGGCAACGATTGGATCTTATTGCATTTTGCACGTGTCAGCTCAAAGACATCCGGATTCTTCTTATGCGGCATTATGCTCGAACCGGTAGTACAGTCATCGGGCAGTTTCACAAATCCGAAGTTCTGGCAACTGAACAGACAGGCATCATATGCCATCTTCGACACCGTACCAGCAATAGAGGCCAAAGCAAACAACACGTTGCGCTCCATCTTTCCGCGTCCCATCTGCGCATAAACCACATTATAGTTCATGGAGTCAAAGCCAAGCAACCGTGTCGTCATCTCCCGATTCAAAGGAAACGAAGAGCCGTATCCGGCTGCAGACCCCAACGGATTCCGGTTGCACATCCTGTATGCTGCCTGCAAGAATGTCATGTCATCTACCAGGCTCTCCGCATAAGCACCGAACCACAACCCAAATGAAGACGGCATGGCTATCTGCAGATGTGTATATCCCGGCATAAGCACGCCTTTATAACGGTTGCTCTGTGCAATCAAGACACGAAACAGACGCTCAACAGATTCTGCTATATCCTTTAAGCGCGCCCGCGTAAACAGTTTGAGATCAACCAGCACCTGATCATTTCGGGAACGTCCGCTATGAATCTTCTTCCCCACATCCCCCAAATCACGAGTCAGCATCAACTCAACCTGAGAATGAACATCTTCCACTCCATCCTCTATTACAAATTCGCCGCGTTCGGCAGATACATAAATTTTTTTCAGCCCCTCCAGCAAAACCTTCAGTTCATCAGGCTGCAGTAGGCCGATGCTTTCAAGCATCGTAATATGAGCCATCGAACCCAGCACATCGTATTTAGCCAAATAAAGATCCATTTCCCGATCACGTCCCACGGTAAACCGGTCAATCTCGGCATTCACCTGAACATTTTTCTCCCAAAGTTTCTGAGCCATAATATCTTTTTTATGCAAACATACAAATCAATAAGGCAGCACGGCCAACATATCAGCCAGTTTTTTTTCCACACCGTCCTGCAAAGGCTTGGACACCATCGCTTTCATGAACATGTTCACCTCAGCGCGAATGGTCACTTTAATCTTTGCCTCGCTGTCTGAAACGGGCAGAATCTGAATCCAGAGGTTCAACGGGACCGGCGTCTTGTCACCTTCAAACTTGATGCATTTCATCGGCTCACGCTCAATGATCCGCAAGGACAAAGCAATGCCCTGAACTTTTATCGTAATGGAGTCCTGGTCGAAGCTCATGTCCTCCAGTTTCCCTCCCGACTTTTCCTTAATCTCATCCAAACGGTCATGCACCGAGTTCAAATTATTCAGATCCGACAATTTATTATATACCCGTTCCTGACTATAAGGAATATGCTTCACGCTACTTTCAAATTGTACAGCCATATTTTAAATAAAATACCAGTCCATAAAATAAAAAAATTGTCATCCCAAGTAAAGCTGAACACCCTACTCAAGATGACACTTATTTCACATTTCCGAAGCGATTCAACTTACGATTACTTACCTGTCCAATGGGAAGGATCTTTTCTCCACGCCTGCAGTACAGGAATGTCTTCTTCATCAATATAGTCAGTCTTCAATGCCGCATCCAATACCGCATTGTAGTTGGTCAATGTAACCAGTTCCACTTTTGCATTCTTGAACGCTTCAACTGACACGTCAAAGCCATATGTAAACGAAGCGATCATTCCAATCACTTCACAACCGTCGCGACGGATAGCATCCACAGCCTTCAGACTGCTTCCTCCGGTAGATACCAGGTCTTCTATAACAACCACTTTCATGCCCGGACGAAGCTCTCCTTCAATCAGATTTTCCAATCCATGATCCTTAGGGCTGGAACGGACATAAACAAAAGGAAGATTCAGTTCTTCCGCAACCAGTGCCCCCTGAGCAATAGCTCCTGTTGCAACACCGGCAATAGCATCAACATTGCCGAACTTCTCAAGAATAATACGGCAAATCTCCAACTTTACAAAATTACGCAGTGCGGGATATGACAATGTTTTGCGGTTGTCACAATAAATAGGTGATTTCCATCCGGAAGCCCACGTAAACGGATTAGCAGGCTGGATTTTTACAGCCTTCACCTTCAGCAATTTTTCTGCGAATAATCTTTCCAAAGCTTTCATAACTCCAATTTATCTGATAAATTTTTCGCAAAAATATGGAAATACATCGGGAAAAGAAAATTTAACTGCTTTATTTTTATTAAAAATGAACGGATTACCCTGGAATTTATACGTTTTGTCAACACACAAACACAGACGAAACTGCAATCTGACAGATGCCGTAAAAAACAACCGGAACAATGTCTACGGCATTCAAAATCTCCCGTCATTTCGTCCAGGCCAGCGTCACGACACTGATCCGTATGCCCTCGATTTCCGAAAGTACATCTGCACATGCCTCAATCGTTGCCCCTGTAGTCAGCACATCATCTACAAGTACCACATGCTTACCCTTGAGCAGATTGCTGCCCGGTGCCAATGCAAACAGATTCTCCGTATTTATCCAGCGTTCAAAAGCTGACTTGCGGGTTTGGGTGCGATTGTTTCTCAAACGGCACAAAGCATCTGCCAGCACCGGTTTGCCGGCCACTTCCCCAATGCCTTTTGCCAACCATTCACTTTGATTATACCCTCTTTTATGATAACGTTTCGGATGGAGCGGCACAGGAACCAGGAAGTCTGCCTTATCGAGAAATCCCACATCCAACAGCCTGCCGGCCAACAACATGCCCATTTTAAAGCACACATCCTTTCTTCCTAGATATTTCATTGAAGCAAGAATCCGCGACACACTTCCTCCATGAGCATAATAATAAAGGGCAAAAGCTCTTTCGATCGGGAAACGCCCCCAGAAAAGCATTTCCATCTCATTCCCGGGAACACCCAGATCCCTTGTATAAGGCAACGACGACAAACAGGAAAAACAAATCAAGTCTTCCGAAAGGCAAAGCTTTTTCCCACAGACCAGGCAAAGACGAGGGAAAAACAACTCCCTGAAGTCAGTCCAGATACTCATCCGAAACACACTGTTTGATTTGCTGCATGATTTCATCCATCGTAAACCCACGTCCGACAGCAAACCGTATCAACTTCCGGTTACGCTCATAATCAGACACAGCCTTAACAGTCTTCGCCTTCTTCTCCAACAAATTCCTCAGAATATTCCTGTATTCCTCCGCATCAATTTCGGCAAGCCCCGACTCAATCTCCCCGGAGGACAATCTTTTCATACGCAACGCCTGCACAATCTTCATCCGCCCCCATTGGTCAAAGCGATATTTATCGCGCACAAAGAAACGGCAATAGCGGGTTCCATCCAGAAACCTTTCTTTGCATAAATGTTCCACGATGCGTGCAGCCATATCCTCGTCCGCCCCCCATCTCTTCAGTTTCTCCTCCACATCCGAAGGGCAGCGCTCTGCCGCCACGCAATAAGCCTCAGCTTTCAGCGCCAACTCTTTTTCTGTATATTCTTTCATGGTTTTACAGCCTTTATCATACGGTTATTTCCAAACGAATCTTTCCTGAGTTCCACATTCTGATAACCCAAACGAACAAGCAGGTCAAACGTTTCCTTTCCGTATGCACGATTTATTTCAAAATAAAGGCATCCGCCTTTGTCGAGGATAAACATCCCCTGCCGCGCTATTTTCCGATAAAAAAGCAAAGGGTCGTCGTCCGGAACAAACAAAGCCTGTTCAGGTTCCCAATCAAGCACATTCCGTTCCATTCCCTCACGTTCCTTTTCAGTTACATAAGGAGGGTTGCTGACCAAGACATCGACATGTATTTCCGGAATCCCATCTGCAAGCACATCCACCCTGTCAAAAGCAACCGTCACACCATTGTGCCGGGCATTCGACGATGCAATCTGCAGTGCCAGTTCTGAAACGTCCCATGAAGTTACCGCAGCATCTGCCAAACGCTTGCCTAACGTTATTGCTATGCATCCGCTCCCTGTGCCTATATCCAACACACGGCAACTTTTACTCCCCGTCCAGTCAGCACAAATCCAGTCAACCAGCTCTTCGGTTTCCGGACGTGGAATCAAAACTCCCGGAGCAACACGAAATACAAGTCCTCCAAACTGACATTCGCCCAATATGTACTGCAACGGTTCATATTTCACCAGACGATTCAGAATATCTTCCAGCTTCTCTCTGTCCTTCTGAGGAATTTGCGTATCTTTGCCTGTATAAAGCTCAATGGCAGAAAAATGGAAAACGTCCGCAAGTATCCATTTCGCCATGGCTGAAGCTTCTTCAGCCGGATAATAAGGCATTAATGTTTCTTTAATATGTAAATATATGGGATGCATAGCATGCAAAAGTAAACATAAAAACTGAAGGAATATGACAAACGATGAAAAATATATGCACAGGTGCATACAACTTGCCGGAAACGGATTCTGCAATGCCGCTCCGAATCCGACTGTAGGGGCGGTCATTGTCCATAACGACCGTATCATTGGGGAAGGCTACCATATACGTTGCGGAGAAGGCCATGCGGAAGTCAATGCCATCGCCTCTGTCAAAGACGAAAGCCTGCTAAAAGATTCTACAATCTATGTCAGCCTGGAACCTTGCTCCCACTACGGCAAGACGCCTCCATGCGCCGACCTGATTATCAGTAAAGGAATTCCAAGGGTTGTTGTCGGCTGCATCGATCCGTTCTCGCTTGTATCCGGACGAGGCATCCAAAAGCTGAAAGATGCAGGAATTGACGTGAAAGTCGGCGTATTGGAAAAGGAATGCAAGAACCTGATCCGCCGCTTTATCACTTTCAACACCCAAAAACGCCCTTACATCACCTTGAAATGGGCTGAATCAGCCGACGGATTCATTGATGCCATTCGCGATAACGGAAAACCGGCAATCCTGTCAACGCCCCTCACTTCCATATACGTCCACAAACTGCGGGCGGAAAACAAGGCAATCCTTGTGGGAAGGCGCACGGCACTGTTAGACAATCCGTCGCTCACAGTACGCAACTGGCACGGCAACAATCCCATACGGGTTGTCATCGACCGCAAGCTGAGTCTCCCCGAAACGCTCCATCTGTTTGACAAGACAGTCCATACGCTGGTCTTCACAGAAAAAGAGCGGGCGGAAGAAACCAACCTCACTTTTATCAGAATCGACTTCGGGCAAGACATCATCCCGCAAATTCTCACCGAACTTTACAACCGGAAAATACAGACATTGCTCGTAGAAGGAGGGAGCATGCTGCTACAGTCTTTTATCGATGCAGAACTATGGGACGAGATTTACATCGAACATGCCCGGACAAAACTGTACGAAGGAGTTGAGTCCCCCCGTGTTTCATCCGGGCATGCCTCAGTATTCTTTTCCCGCGGCAGCTCAACAATACAGCATTACGTCAGAAACGGCAACTGAGTCCTGCCATAAAATAGAATCCTTGCTGCGGATATCCGTATGCAGTAAGATAATTCTTGTCCAACAAGTTATTCAGGCGGACGAACACATTCATCCGCTTGAACAGTTCATATTCCGCACCGACACACAAATTGTTGACCGCATCCGCCTTTTTTACGCCGGCAACCTCATTCCTGCCTTCGTAATGATAATCAAGGGTGACATGCAGGTTATCCACGACTTTCCCTCGTGCTGCAAAATCTAAATCGAACTGCGGTTTCAACAGAAGAAGACCGTCCATCTCTTCGGGGACATCCCATGCATAATAGTTTCCGGACAATGTAAAATCGATCCAGTCCAAATATGCATAAGAGAACGACATTCCCGCATAAGCTACTTTTGCCTTTTCCTGCGCCAGCCCAGCATACCCAAACGGCGAACCATCTTCCAATCCGGGCAGCACAAACAAATCATTTTCTGTGATCCGGTACCCCCCCTGCAGTTTAAAGCCAAAACCCGCCAACGGCGAAGCCTTCAAGCCTAAACGCACGTCCAAAGGAGTGTAAGATGTCAAGAGCTGTCCATACTGCATCCAATACGGAGATACATGGTTCAAGCGGCGGAAATCATTCAACTCCGTGCCGCCGGTCAGATGCAGGAACAGTGTATAGGAAGAAGCGAAGGTATAATCCAGCATTACATCCGGCGCCCATTTCACTCCGCTGCCATTGGCTGTCTGCCAATCAACATGCGCTCCAATCCTCAGAGCCAGCCTGTCATTCTTCAAAGCATAATAAGGATTTATCTGCAACAGGGTATAGTCCTTCATAAACAACGAAGCGTCGTACATGACATTGTCCATGCAAAACCCGATACCGACCTGCTGCTCCGGATTGATGGCACCAGCCATATAACCCAGCGTGTGAATGATTTTTTCAGATCCGCTTCCCATTGCAAGAGCATCGTATTTCCGGTCGAAGCTTCTGAAACCGGTCTGAACGGCAAACTCTACCGGCAATTCCTTGCCGTGCGAAGCAAGCCCTACGTAACCTTCACCGATCATGAAATGCTGGCGGTCCGTCGCCTCCGCATTACCCGGCAAGGTTTCTTCCGAAGGCATATAATTGAATACCTGAGAAGCAAACGCACCGCCCATTTTCAATGACACATTCCGGAAATCATGCCGGTAATCCAGCGAAGCGTCCGTCTTATAGAAACGTGAATTCCAGTCGTCCAAAGCTCCTGTCCGCGACAAATTCCCGTTCCGGCCATACATTGACGCCATCACTCCCAGTTGGTCTTTGTCCGATATATTCCACAGATAACTTCCTTTCAAATCAATATTGCCCAAATTGCCGTATGCCGCGCGCACATATCCGCGCGGTGCCTTTCCCTGCACAAATTCAGGCAACATCGGCGCCATCGGATCCGAATCCCATCGCTGAAGCAGATGCGGTGCCGTCGCATAGTCAATTTCCTGTTTTGCCACCGCAGGCTCCTCCATATTCGGCAGCACATTGATCTTGAAGGCATCCATCACCTCCGGGTTATATTGGTTTTCCACCACCACCGTACGGTTCAATACCGAATCGCTAACCGCCTGCTTCTGGGCAACAACACCCTGTGCTGCCAACAGTCCGCCGCAAACAAATAATATTTTAACACGTTCCATCATTTACTCTACACTTTTAAGTTTGGCCAATCGGGTTTCAATCATCTGCGCGATGTCATCATTCGCCTGATAGTTCTGCTGCAATGACAAAAGATACTGTTTGGCTTCCATGTCCTTGCCCAGTTTCATATACACATCCGACAACAGCACAAAGCTTCTTGCCAGCCAGTAAGCATGAGGCGTGCTGACTTCAATATAATCCAGCACTTCCTTTTCAGCTTCGCCTGTCTTTCCTTCATTAAAATACAGCTGCGCTACCAGATACTTCGCCTCTGCACCGTATACGTTGCGTGTATCAGCAGACAAGACTTTCAAGTCGGCTATTCCTTCACCCGTTCTCCCTTCCCGCACAAATGCCTTCGCGCGGCAGTACAACGCTTCATTCTTGATTTCCGGCAACAGTTTGCTGTGGGCCAGCAAAGCAGAAGCCGCAGAGATGATTTCTTTAGTGTCTTTCAGTGCGCTGCTGCTTCTGAGTGCTCCAAGCTGTGCCTGAACTCGCTCTTCCTCTGATGCCGAACGGTCGGCCAATAGCTTGTAAAGCCCCAAAGCCTTCGAATAGTCTTTGTCTTCGTATGCTATCGCCGCACTCATGGCCAGTGCCTCACCATAATACTTGCTTCCGGAATATTTCAGCACTTGCTCCAGATAAGTCAGCGCTTCCCGATAATCCTTGTGCTGATAAGCGATCAGCCCCAAATAATAAGAAGCGTCCGTACTGAACGCACCCTGCGGGAAAGACTGCAGATAGCGCACAAAACTTGCTTTAGCCTCGGCTACGTTCCCACGCAAATAAACACGCTCGGCAGCCACATAAGTGAGCGAATCACGTTCGCTGACGTCAAACGAGCCCCCTCCGGGCAAAGCAGAAGCAAAAGCCAGATAATCGTCCACTTTGTTCAAGTCTACATAGATTGCCCGCAGGTCACGCTGTGCCAGACGGGCCTCTTCGCTCCCCGGATAATCAGAAATAACCTTTTTATAAGCAGCAATAGCCTCGTCATAGCGGTCATTCTGATAATACAGCAAACCGATCTCGTTAGCAGCCTTGCGCGACAAGGCACTTTCGGGATAATGCCCGAGCAGCTCTTTATAGCGTCTGATGGCATTTTCAGTGTCGTCCATCTGCACGAAAGCACGTCCTTGTTCATACAGTGCATCATCCATATACTGCGATTGGGGATAATCGGTAATCAAACGGTTCAGCGTCTGGATCTTACCAGAGTAGTCACGCTGCAACCCCTTTACAAAGCCTTCTTGAAACAAAGAGTAGTCACCCAACGAAGCATCCATCTTCACAGCCTGACCGTATTGCTTTTCCGCTTCCGCAAAAAGACGGTTATAGAAATAGCAATCTCCGATACGGTTATACGAGTCGGCCAGCACCGAACGGTTCTCCAGCAGTCCGCCGTCGACGCAACGCTGGAACCATATCCTTGCCTTGTCATACAGTTTCTGTTTAAAATAGACATATCCCATGTTGTATAAAGCCAGCCCGTATTCAGCAGTCCGTTTGTCAAGAGCAAACTCCATATAGAGCCGGAAATCATTGGCGGCAGAGGCATACTGCCCCATACGGTATTCCGATTCGCCTCTCCAATAATAGGCATCTGCCTTTGTCTGCTGGTTATACTGCCCCTGCTGGAGCGAGCGGGTGAAATAGTTTGCCGCACCTTCAAAATCAGCCTGCGCAAACTGCTGGGTCCCCATCCGGAACAGCAATTTCTGCTTGGCCTCAAGAATGCGCGGCCCCGGACTGGATATCTTGTCAATGGAGCGCAAGGCCGCTTCATAGCTTCGGGTATTCATATACACCTCAACCAGATAATTGTCCACCTTCTCTGCATAAGGAGAGTTAGGATATTCGTTCAAGAAACGCTCGAACACGGTGACCGATTCGGCAAAAGGCGAATACGATGTTTCATGGATGCACAAGGCATAATTATATAACGCCTGTTCACGGACAGCCGGATCAAAATTCATCGACGAAGCGCGCTCAAACGCCATACGGGTCTGATTCCGCTCTTTCAACTGAAGTCCGGCCAGACCGATGTGCAGATACGCATTCTGCGCCATCAGATCTTCCTTGCCTGTAACCTTTCCCAGGCATTCGACAGCCTTTGAATAGACTCCCGTCTTGAAATGACTCATGCCCAGTTTATACAAAGCATTCCGTTCGGGAGAAGAAGTCTGCCGGCAATAGCCGTCCAGCCAACGCACAGCCGACGCATAATCTTCCATTCCGAAAGCGGCTTCTCCGGCAATACGCGCCATCTGCACGGCATACTTCTGGGCTGCATTGCGGTCTAAATAAGCCTCAGCCGTTTTTTTCGCCCGTACATAATCACCTGTTTTCAGGTAGATGTCCGCTATATAGTAAGGTGCAAGCTCCGCATAGCTTCCGTTTTGCCCGACACGGAGAAAACCCTCAAGCGCCGGCTTATACTTGCCGCGCATATAGTCGATATAGGCAAGATTATACACAGCATCATCCCGATAGTCTGCACTCACCTCCTTCAGCACACTGAAGTCGAAAGCCGCCGCCGTCCAGTCTTCCGTTTTCAGAAAAGACGTTGCCCTTCTCAGCAGACATGCGTCGCGTTCCTCCGCGGGCAAAGCCTCCACCTCACATTGGCGGAATACGGCAATGGCCTCACGATACTCCCCCTCAAAGAAATAAGCCGACGCAATCAACGAATAGACGCGATTGGCATAACGTGTTTCGGGATGCGCCGAAAGATAAGTCTTCAGCACGTCAATGCGGTCGGGCATACCCAGTTCGTAGGCTGTGCATGCCAGCATATAGTCGGCCTCATCGCGGAAGTCAGCCGTTTCCGCCTCGCTCACATACTGCGAGAGAGTCTGTCGGGCCGCTGCATAATCGTGACGGAGAAACAGTCGTTTCCCGTCGTTGAACAGACGTTCCGCTCCCGTCAATGGCTCAGTCTGCTGTGAAAAAGCAGCCACCGGCAAAGCGCAAAGCAGTCCGGCCGCCCATTTATATCCTTTGATTTTTCGTTTCATCTCTTTCCGTTGTTATTTTCTATGTTCTTCCAAAAAGCGGATCACTCCTTCACGCACCGAATCCAGTCCGAAATCCTCCGGATTCACCTTGTCAAGCGGCATCCAGAAAGAATCCGCCACGTCATCGTTCGCCTCGATCAGGCTGTCATCGGCCACCTTACAGAGGAAGAACTGGTCGAGCGTATGCACAAGGAATCCGGAATACAGATACGTGTTCGGCAAAGAAAACAGATACTTCGCCTCCGTTACAGTCAGCCCGGTTTCCTCTTTCACCTCGCGGCTCACTCCTTCTTCGCCCGTTTCGAACATGTCGATAAAACCGCCCGAGAGGTCAAGCGTGCCCTTGGCCGGCTCTTTTCCTCTGCGGCACACCAACAGTTCATTCTTGTGGTTCAAGATAAAGGCTACGGTTGCCGCACTTGGATTGAAATAATATACAAAGCCGCAATCGGCACACTTCTTTGATTTCGCGTTGTGTATTTCAAAATGCTTCGAGCCGCATTTCGGACAATACTTGAACAAATCTAACGGATGCATGGTTTCTGTATTTATCTTTAAAACTCCACAAATATAATGAATAAGAACAACAGATGCTACCTTTTCTTTATTTTATTCCCTTTCTGGAAGAAACAAGGTTTTGCGGAACTCCGGAAACAGCTGTTCCGTCCCGGAAGACAGAGCCGGAAAAGAAATTCCTTCCGGCATCCGCCAATCCGTCAAATCGCATATCTGAAACAAATTTTCCGCCCAAATAATATTTATTTCTGTCAAAATAGCAGATAAATAAAAAACTTTTTCTACATTTGCTTACAATATGATAAAAACCAGAACCATTTGAAATATGGAAAAGATTGATAAACTTGACAGGCAGATTCTGGAAATCATTTCACAGAATGCCAGAATTCCGTTCAAAGACGTAGCCGCAGAATGCGGAGTGTCACGTGCTGCCATACATCAGCGTGTGCAAAGGCTGATTGATCTGGGTGTAATTATCGGCTCAGGATATCATGTAAACCCCAAAAGTCTGGGATACAGCACTTGCACTTATGTAGGAATCAAGCTCGAAAAAGGCTCCATGTACAAGAGCGTAGTGGCTGAACTGAAAAAAATACCTGAAATTGTTGAATGCCACTTCACCACTGGTCCATACACCATGTTGACCAAACTCTATTCAACCGACAACGAGCACCTGATGGACTTGTTGAACTCGAAGATTCAGGAAATCCCGGGAGTTACCGCTACAGAAACGCTTATCTCTTTGGAACAAAGCATCAAGAAAGAGATTCCTATCCGCAAAGAAGTTGAATGATGGAGTGGATAAAAGCGCTGCATTTTGACGGAATCATTATCGGAATATGCACTTTCCTCATCATCGGGATGTTTCACCCGATCGTCATCAAGGCCGAATATTACTGGGGAACCCGATGCTGGTGGATATTCTTGCTTCTGGGCATAGCGGGAATCGCCCTGTCGCTGCTCACGAACGACATTCTGATCTCCTCTCTGCTTGGAGTATTTTCCTTCTCTTCGTTCTGGAGCATCAAAGAGATATTCGAACAGCGCGAACGGGTACTTAAAGGCTGGTTCCCTATGAATCCCAAAAGAAGGGACGAATACGGAGCAAAGACAAAGGATTGAAAAGATACGGTGTGCGGAAACGAAAGCCTCGCCCGCCCTTAAACTTCAACCGGACGGAATCTCAAGGGATATTCAAGAAATAGTATAAAATTAGCCAACTAATTCATTGCGAGTTAGTTGGCTTTTTTGTATCTTTAGGTATTCCCCCATAAATAAGGTTTGACGGCCAAAACGGGGGAAATACTCCGACTAAGATATGGCTAAGATACAAAATATTTTAAAGATTCAGCCTACTTTAAGCTTTACAGAGTTCGATATTCTGAAAAATTATCAGAAAAGTTTTGAAAGCAGTGAATTGGGACGCATCCATTCGCTGTTTCCTTTCTCCTCTATCGCCCGGAAGATGGGACTGAAGGATTCCCCTTTAGGACGGAAAGGTTATTTTTCTGCCACCGGCAAGATAGCCCTGATGGTTCTGAAGTCCTATACCGGCCTGTCCGATCGTCATCTGATAGAACATCTGAACGGGAACATCCACTTCCAGCTCTTCTGTGGTATATTAATCGATCCGTCCCATCCGGTCACCAACTACAAGATAGTAAGTGCAATCCGTCAGGAACTGGCCGAAAAGCTGGATATGGATGCCTTCCAGTGCATACTTGCTGAACACTGGCGTCCCTATCTGGAAAACCTTCACGTCTGTATGACCGATGCCACCTGCTATGAAAGCTACATGCGTCATCCCACTGACCTGAAACTGCTTTGGGAAAGTGTGGAATGGCTTCACCGTCATCTCTGCGAGGATTGTCGGATACTTGGTGTCCGCCGTCCGAGGAACAAATGGGGTGACGTGAGCCGTGCATATCTTGCGTACAGCAGGAAGCGCAGACGTAAGGCCTCACGCAGCCGGATGTTGAAAAGGCGGCTGCTCAACCTGCTGGAGAAGCTGCTGTATCAGACCGGCCGTCTCCATGCCGACCATAAAGGACAGCTTGAACATACGTCAGACTACCACCGGCGTCTGTCAGTCATAAGGAAGGCATTCAAGCAGCAGAAGCAGCTGTTTGCCGGCAGGAAGGATGTCCGTGACCGTATTGTCAGTATAGACCGCCACTATGTACGCCCCATCGTGCGTGGGGAAGGAAACCAAGCCGGTCGAGTTCGGAGCCAAGGTGAACAATATACAGGTAGACGGAATCTCCTTCATCGAACACCTTTCCTTTGATGCCTTCAATGAAGGTATACGTCTGAAGGAATGCATCAACCTCCAACAGAGGCTCATGCGCAGGAAGGTGACAGCCGTTGCCGCCGACTCCATTTATGCCAGCAACGCGAACCGGAAGTTCTGTACGGAAAAGGGGATTGCCACCTCCTTCGTCCGTAAGGGACGGGCAGCCAAGGATGAGGAGCTGCGACGGATACTACGTTCGAACTCAGCAGGGAACGGGCTACGCGTCTGGAAGGGAGCTTCGGCACACACAAGCAACACTACTCACTGGCAAAGGTCAGGGCAAGGAACAGGAAGACCGAAATCCTTTGGATTTTCTTCGGCATACATACTTCGAATGCAGTCTTGATGGCAGAAAAGGTGAAGAACAGACAGATACAGGCTGCCTGAAATCTGTAAATCTTATGGATGGAGGAGCTCGGTTAATGGCTTCTCCCGAATCGTCATGTAGATACTGACCATATTTTGCCTTTTTCGAAGAGAACAACAATAAAGATGGCATGTGAAATGAAAAAACAAGCTCATTTACACATGCCGCCTTATATTTTTTGAACATTTACTGAATGTCCCTCTCAAAGCGAGTCCTTTTCAAGGCAAGCGGCAGCAAAATGCCGCCTTCCTCTGCAGAAAGGAAACGTTTCTCACCGATGAAAAGTGCCTTCTTCTCTGGAAAGAATTCAGCCAGCCCCTTAAGAAAGTCTATCTCCAGCCTAAAGATATACATCTTCAATCTGAAGATATGTATCTCCAGGCTGGAGATAGACATCTCTAAGCCAGAGATACAGAATATCACGGACAATCGCCTGCTTTTAGCTGACATTCCATTCTTCTTGGCAAACGAACCGCAGCGTCTGCCGTTACGGATTATGCTTTAAAATCAGGCCGGACAATATTCCTGCAGCGGGAGTTCTCCTCTCAACGCTCCTATTGCATTCATGGCCAGTGCTCCCATCTCATCTTCACCGGGAATGACAACTATTGGAGCCAGCCCTTCGATCCATTCACGTATTCCTTCCACACAATAGTCGCTGAAAGCGATTCCGCCGGTCAGGATGATGGCATCAGTCTGACCGTGAAGCGCCACATGCATCGCGCCGATCTGTTTGGCCACCGCATAAAGCATGGAATCGAGCACCAGCTTGTGGTTTTTCGCGCCTGCGTGCGCCCAGCGGACAATGGTCGGCACATCGGTTGTTCCCAAATGAGCGATCAGACCTCCTTTGCCGTTCAGCATTTTCCTGATCTCCTTATAGGTATATTTTCCGCTGAAACAGAGATCCACAAGCTGGCGTGCCGGAACAGTTCCCGCACGTTCAGGACTGAAAGGACCTTCTCCATTCAGGGCGTTGTTCACATCAATGACCTTTCCGTGATGATGCGCACTGACTGAAATCCCTCCTCCCAGATGAGCCACCACCAGATTCAGTTCTTCATACTTTTTCCCGATCCGTGACGCATAGTTTCTGGAAACCGCCCGACTGTTCAAAGCATGGAATATGGAGATACGCGGAATCTCCGGAATGCCGGTCAGACGGGCAAGAGCGCAAAGTTCGTCTGTCACCACAGGATCGGCGATAAACGACGGGCAGCCCGCTTCTCCGGCAATCTCATCGGCAATCCAAGCCGCCAGATTCGAAGCGTGTTCCATATCCGCATTCCACAAATCGTGTTTAATGCGCTCGTTTATGCGGTACACTCCGCCCGGCGTCGGTTTCAGCAAACCGCCCCGCGCCACCACTGCGTCAAACTCCAGGCGGATACCCGCACGCGCCAATGTGTCCCTCACGTGGCTGCACCGGTAATCATACTGCTCATTGATATGACGAAACGCAGCCAGTTCCTTAGACGGATGGCTCAGGCTGTCCTTCCATAAAGGACCGCTTTCGTCATATACGGCCAACTTGGTTGAAGTTGAACCGGGATTGATTACTAATATTCTCATATATGACTATTGATCTTGTTGATTTCCCGCCAGACACGCCAACGCCAGACTGTAGTATTTGGAGTTCCCCGAATCGCTCCGCGAAGGAACAACCACCGGAGCAATCGTTCCGGTCAGCATTCCCGCCATATTCGCATCGCCGAACAGCGACAAAGTCTTATAGAATGTGTTTCCTGACTCAATGTTCGGAAAAATCAAGATATCGGCATTCCCGACCACCGGCGACGAAAGCCCTTTGATGTCACCGCTATGCTTGTCGCATGCGGTCTTGGCATCCATCGGACCGTCTATAAACATTCTGCCGAATTTTCCTTCAGCGGCCTCCTGTTTCAAAGCCGCATAACTCAATGTATGCGGAAACTTCTCGTTGATCTTTTCCGTGCAATGGATCAATGCCACACGCGGTTCGTCATTGCCGAACTTACGGCAGACAGAAATGTCATTCATGATCATGGCACGGAACTGTTCAAGCGTCGGACGAGGGATGACAGCTGCATCCGAAAAGAAAAGCAGCTTATGATAAAGCGGCACCTGAGCTACTGCCACATGACTCAGAACACCCCCTTCCGGCAACAGGCCGACTCCTTTCTTCAGCACCGCGCGCAACAGATTGTCTGTATTGATAAGCCCTTTCATCAAAATATCTGCCTCACCTGTCCGTACCAACTGTACTGCCAGGGCAGCGGCATCATCAGGAGTGGCGACCTCATAAATCCGGATAAAATCGGGAGAAGCCGACCAAAGATGCCAGGCCACATCGAGATGGGCAGAGTCTGTCACCAGAAGATATTCGGCTATCTCTTCCCTCAAACTGCGTATGATCACATACTCCGTATGGGGATCGTTCGGGCAGACAACCGCTACTTTACGCCTTATTCCTCTGGAGCGCAGGCAATTTACCAACTGAGAAAGCGTTTGAATCATATCCATATCATCAGATTTTAAACAAATATGCAAAATTTATTCGGATAAATCCCTATATTTGTCCGAATAGCAGAAACATTTAACGTATGGCAACAACTTTATCTTTCGACATCAGCTCAGAATACAGCAACCTGCATAGCCGTTTTCCCAACCACAAAAAAGGAGCGCCGCTCATCGGAATTACCGGAAACTTCAGCGACGGCAACCTCACCTTGGCTCCCGGATACTATCAGTCGGTCATTCAAGCCGGAGGAGTCCCTCTCATCATCCCTCCTTATGAAGACATGCAACTGCTTCTCAACATGCTCGACAGTCTGGACGGCATCCTTCTTTCAGGAGGCGGCGACATCAATCCCCTCTTTCTGGATGAGGAGCCAAAACCGGGTCTTCACAGCATAAACCCTTACCGCGACAGGCAAGAACTGATGCTTGTCCGGCTGGCGGCCAACCGCCAAATCCCCATACTGGGCATCTGCCGCGGCATACAGATAATGAATGCCGCATTGGGCGGATCGCTCTATCAGGACATCTATAGCGAAACGGACGGCACACTGCTCAAGCACAGCCAGGATATGGACCGCGCATTTGCCTCACATACGGTAGACATCGCGGCAGACAGCCTGCTGCACCGAATCATGCGAACGGAAAAGCTCCCGGTCAACTCATTCCATCATCAAGCCGTCAAATCGCCGGCACCCGGCTTTCGCGTTTCAGCAACGGCTCCCGACGGAGTGATTGAAGCTATCGAAAGCACAGAATACAAATCCATGCTAGGCGTACAATGGCATCCGGAATGCTTTCTGCTGAATCATGACAAGTGCATGATGCCTCTTTTCGGCTGGCTGATAAAGGAAGCGAAATCGTTTCGTGAAGCCAAACGAATCCACAAACGGCTGCTTACACTTGACACGCATTGCGACACGCCGATGTTCTTTGACCGGAACATCAATTTCGCCGCCCGCGATCCCCAAATCAAAGTCGACCTCCACAAGATGACCGAAGGACGGCAGGACGCAACCATCATGGTAGCTTATCTGCCTCAAAAAGAACGCACGGAAGAAGCTCTGCTGGCAGCGACAGCCAAAGCCGACCAGCTTTTGGACGAGATTGAAAGAATGGCGGCGATGAACTGTACGGCAGTAGACATCGCTTATACCCCAGCGGACCTGTTCCGATTGAAGCGTGACGGAAAAAAGGCCATTATGCTCGGCATCGAAAACGGCTATGCCATCGGAAAAGATTTGAACAATGTGGAACGCTTCCGCAAGCGGGGAGTCGTATACATGACGCTATGCCATAACGGAAACAATGACATCTGCGGATCGGCACGCTACAACGACGAGAATCTGGGAGTCAGTGAATTCGGCGAGCAGGTAATCAAAGAAATGAACCGCGTGGGCATGGTCGTCGATCTGTCGCACGCAGGTGAACGCACTTTCTATGAAACACTGGAAATCAGTCCGCTGCCTCCGGTATGCTCTCATTCTTCATGCCGAAGCTTATGCAATCATCCGCGCAACCTGACAGATGAGCAGCTGAAAGCCATTGCACGGAAAGGAGGAACCGTGCAAATATGCCTCTACAGCGGCTTTTTGCACTCCTCCCGAGAAGCTACCATCTGCGATGCCGTCGAACACCTCCATCATGCGGTCAATATCATGGGCATAGACCATGTAGGAATAGGCAGCGACTTCGACGGCGACGGGGGAATCATCGGATGCAACGACTCTTCAGAACTTATCAATTTCACCCGCCGCCTGCTGTTCGAACGCTACAGCGAACAAGATATTCAGAAAATATGGGGAGGCAATTTTCTCCGGATTATGGAAGAAGTGCAGAAGCAGGCTGGAAGATAAAAGGGAAGAAAAATCAGGCAAAAAACAAATCCATATACAAATAAATTATAACTTTACACCGATAAGACAAAAAGATATGATTTCATATAAAAACCTATTGGTAACATTGGCTTTTCTTTCGGGAAGCGCACTGATTTCTTGCGGAAGCAGCAAGAAAAACAGCAGCCAGACAGAAGAGGCTGCCTCCCAAACGATTGTTCCGGCTCCCGCATTCAATGCAGACAGCGCTTATTCATATATCGCTGCACAGGTCAGCTTCGGGCCGCGCGTACCGAACTCTGCCGCACACAAGAATTGCGGAAACTATCTAGCCGAACAACTGGAAAAGTTCGGCGCAAAAGTATACAGTCAATACGCCGACCTGATGGCTTATGACGGCACCATCCTGAAAGCACGCAACATCATCGGTTCATACAAGCCGGAAATGAAGAAGCGGGTGCTGCTCTGCGCACACTGGGACAGCCGCCCCTATGCTGACCAAGATGAAGAAAAATTCCACCAGACGCCTATCGACGGAGCCAACGACGGAGCAAGCGGCGTAGGAGTCTTGCTGGAAATCGCACGGCAAATCCAGATGAAAGCTCCGGCAATAGGCATCGACATCGCTTTCTTCGATGCGGAAGACTACGGAATTCCCGAGTTCTACCGAGGGACTTACAAATCCGACACATGGTGCCTGTGGCGCACAATACTGGGGACGCATCCCCCATGTCAGCGACTACAAGGCACGCTTCGGCATTCTGCTTGACATGGTAGGAGCCAAAGACGCCACTTTCTATTACGAACGTTTCTCGGCGCGTACGGCCAACAGCCCAATGAAGAAAATCTGGAAGATGGCCGAACAGCTGGGATACGGACGATACTTCATCAAACAGGAAGGAGGAGAGGTGACAGACGACCACGTCTACGTCAACCAGTTCCGCCAAATCCCATGCGTTGACATCATTCATTATGACGTGCAGGGCGATACGGGGTTCAATCCGACATGGCATACAACAGACGATACGATCGAACATATTGACAAAGCAACACTCCAGGCTGTAGGACAGACCGTAATGGGAGTAATCTACAATGAAAAATAATCAACATAAAACGAACGACAATGAAAACGATCAATGAACTTCAGAATGAAGTAATAGAGGAATTCAGCGACTTTGAGGATTGGATGGACAAATACCAGCTGCTCATTGACTTGGGAAATGAGCAGGAAGCCCTCGATCCCAAATATAAAACCGACCAGAATCTGATTGACGGATGTCAGAGCAGGGTATGGCTTCAGGCTGATCTCGTAGACGGGAAAGTCATCTTTCAGGCAGAAAGCGATGCGCTGATCGTAAAAGGAATCATCGCGCTGCTCATAAAAGTGATATCAGGGCATACGCCAGACGAAATTCTGGATGCAGACCTGTATTTCATTGAAAAAATCGGTCTGAAAGAGCACCTCTCACCGACACGCAGCAACGGGCTGCTGGCCATGGTGAAACAGATGCGTATGTATGCGCTTGCGTTTAAGGCAAAAGCGCAAGAACAAGAAACAAACTAAAACAACACCGTATGAAAGAATTTCTCCGAAGTACATTAGCCACGATTGCGGGCATATTCATTTGCGGATTCATTTTCGCCATTCTGGGAATCACAACAATGGCAGGGCTGCTGGCAACATCTGCCACAGAAACCGTAGTGAAGGACAAGTCTGTCTTTACGCTCGACTTGCAGGGGGTGGTTGACGAACGTTACCAACCAAGCCCCATCGACCAGTTTCTGGATGACAACATGTCTATGACTATGGGACTGGACGACATTCTGGCTTCCATACGCAAGGCCGAAAAAGACAAACATATCAAAGGAATATACCTGAACAGCGGAGCATTGGTGTGTTCCAGCGCCTCCCTGCAAGAGATACGGAATGCTCTGGCTGATTTCAAGAAAAGCGGAAAATTTCTGATTGCATACAGCGATGCTTACACACAGGGAGGGTATTATCTGGCGAGCGTCGCCGATAAGGTTATTGTCAACCCGGCCGGAAGTCTGTCATGGCATGGTCTGGCTGCCGAAAGTATGTTCTACAAAGATCTGCTGGACAAAATAGGCGTAAAAATGCAGGTTTTCCGTGTCGGAACTTACAAGTCGGCTGTAGAACCCTATATCGGTACGGAGATGAGCCCGGCCAACCGCAAGCAGACACAAGCTTTCATTCATTCAATATGGAACGAGATGCTGGAGGATGTCGCAGAATCACGCAATGTAAGCAAAGACTCACTGAACGCACTGGCGGACAGAAATATGGATTTCCAACCGGCACAGACATACATAGAGAACGGACTGGCCGATACGCTGATGTACAAGGATGAGGTGCTGGCCTACCTGAAATCATTGACAGAAACAGAAGAAGATGATGAACTGCGCACTTTGACGCTGGAAGACATGATCAACGTTTCGTCCAAAAAGCCGAAAAACAAAAGCGGAAACATTATCGCTGTATATTATGCAACTGGCGACATCGACAATGGCAGCTCCTACGATGAAGGCATCAATTCTGAGAAGGTATGCAAGGACTTGCGTGACCTGCGGAAAGACGAACATGTAAAAGCTGTAGTGCTCCGCGTGAATTCTCCGGGTGGAAGCGCATACGGATCGGAACAGATCTGGCGCGAAGTTTCACTGCTGAAAGCTGAAAAACCGGTAGTCGTATCAATGGGCGATTATGCAGCCTCCGGAGGTTATTATATCTCTTGCGCCGCAACAAAAATTGTAGCCGAACCTACGACGTTGACCGGCTCCATCGGTATTTTCGGACTGGTTCCGGACATCTCACAACTGATGACTGATAAACTGGGGCTCCGCATCGACGGGGTGAAGACCAATAAACTTTCCGACCTTGGCAGTATGGGACGCCCGCTGAACGAAGAAGAAGGCGCACTGATCCAGCACATGGTAAATAACGGATACGAACTCTTTACCAAACGCTGCGCAGACGGACGAGGCATGTCTGTCGATTCCATCAAAAGCATTGCAGAAGGACGCGTCTGGACAGGATCTATGGCAAAAGAGCTGAATCTGGTGGACCAACTGGGAGGACTGGACACGGCAATATCTCTAGCCAAAGAGCTCAGCGGCACGGACGAATACAACCTGATCTGCTATCCGGAAAAGGAAGATTTCTTTACCAGTCTGATCAGCACGGGCAAAGGACGCTACATCAAGAGTCAGCTGAAGCAGGCTTGCGGCGAATTCTACAACGAACTGCTATTGCTCAAAAACATCAACAAAGCAGACCGTCTGCAAGCTCGCATGCCGTTTGAACTGCACATCCGATAAAACCAGGAATCCATGCACAAGAACAAGCCCAAAATATATTGGGGGCTATGGCCTGTCAGTATGCTATACGGAATCGGAGCAAGCATCCGCAACAAGCTTTTCGATTGGGGAATGCTGCGCTCCCGCTCCTTCCCGTTCCCGCTGATATGCATTGGAAATCTGACGGTAGGAGGAACGGGAAAAACTCCTCACACGGAGTATCTGATCCGTCTGCTGAAAAAGGAGTTCAAAGTAGCGGCATTAAGTCGGGGATATAAACGGGAAACAAAGGGTTTTGTGCTTGCTTCCTCATCAAGCACGGCTGCCGAAATCGGAGATGAGCCGTTCCAGATGGCACGCAAATTTCCAGACATTACAGTAGCCGTAGATGCAGACCGCTGCGAGGGCATCAATTTGATACAAGAGAAATGCCCGGCAACTGAAGTGATTCTGCTTGACGACGCTTTCCAGCACCGTTATGTAACCCCCGGACTATCGGTTTTGCTGACCGACTACAACCGCCCGATTTACGAGGACCAGCTATTGCCGGCAGGAAGGCTGAGGGAAACACGGAACGGTAAAAAACGCGCAGATATCATCATCGTAACAAAGTGCCCCGCCGGATTGTCTGACACGGAACAAGAAAGTATAAAAAGGAAACTTCAGCCTCATTCCGGACAGGAAGTTTTGTTTACAACCATGAAATACGGCAAACTACAGCCTCTGTTCGCCAATGCCGCCGAACGTTCACTCGACAGCCTGAAGAAACAGGAAGAGATTCTTTTGCTGACAGGCATTGCTTCACCCGATGGTCTGGCAAAAACATTGAGGACACATTGCGACAAGGTTCGCCTGCTGGCGTTTCCCGACCATCACGCATTCGACAGGCAAGATTTGCAAAAGCTGGAAAGAATGTTCGGGCAACTGACGGCAGACAGAAGGCTAATTGTTACGACAGAGAAAGACGCGGCACGGCTAAGAATGCACCAATTGAGCAACGTGCTTAAAGAATCGATCTACACACTTCCTATAGAAGTGGAATTTATAAATAAACAAGAAACTATATTTAACCAAAAAATAATCGAGTATGTTAGAAAAAATTCAAGAAACAGCAGCATTCATCAAAGCTAAAATGCACACTCAACCGGAAACAGCAATCATTCTGGGAACCGGGCTGGGCAGTCTGGTACAGGAAATAACTGATGCATACGAAATCAATTATTCGGACATACCCAACTTCCCTGTGTCAACCGTAGAAGGACACAAGGGAAAACTCATTTTCGGAAAACTGGGAAACAAGGATATAATGGCCATGCAAGGACGTTTTCACTTTTACGAAGGCTACTCAATGCAGGAAGTAACCTTTCCGGTACGTGTCATGCGCGAACTTGGCATCAAAACCTTATTCGTTTCCAATGCAGCCGGAGGCATGAATCCCGATTTTGAAATCGGAGATTTGATGATTATCACCGACCACATCAACTTTTTCCCGGAGCATCCGCTACGCGGCAAGAATATCGAATACGGTCCTCGCTTCCCGGATATGAGCGAAGCTTATTCAAAAGAAATCATTAACCACGCATTGGAAATCGCCAAAGAAAAAGGCATAAAGGTACAGCAGGGAGTATATATCGGCACACAAGGCCCAACCTTTGAAACGCCTGCAGAATATAAGATGTACCATATCCTCGGCGGAGATGCGGTGGGAATGTCAACCGTTCCGGAAGTTATCGTTGCCAACCATTGCGGAATCAAGGTTTTTGGAATCTCCGTTATTACAGACTTAGGCATAGAAGGAAAAATTGTGGAAGTTTCGCATGAAGAGGTGCAAAAAGCAGCAGACGAAGCGCAACCACGCATGACAACCATTATGAGGGAACTTATAAACAGAGCATAAAAGACCATGCACGAAGGACAAAGAACAGAAATCTCAACTCTAGGCGAGTTCGGCTTGATCAAGCATTTAACTCAAGGCATCAAACTTCAGAACCCGGAAACGGTTTATGGTGTAGGAGATGATGCTGCAGTCATGAACTTTTCAAACAAACAGGTGCTGATGACCACAGACCTGCTGATGGAAGGCGTTCATTTTGATCTGGTATATACTCCACTGAAGCATCTGGGATACAAAGCGGCAATGGTAAACTTCTCGGATATCTACGTCAATGAACGGTACACCCAAATAGAAACAAATAACAGTTTCGCTGGCCATATCAAAACGTTTCTGTGTGGAAGATCTCGAAGATTTTTATGAAGGATTAAAATCTGGCCTGTTCCAAAGCTGCCGGATTTATGAAGAAAAAGACCACGTTGACATAGTAGGAGGCGACACTGCTGTTCACCGTACCTTTGACATCAGTCACGGAATGGCAATTTCACATCACCTGCATCGGTGAAGCAGACAAAGGCCAAATAGTATACCGCAACGGAGCTCAAGATACAGATGAATCTGTGATCTTATTACCGTTTGAGGTGGAGCAAAAGGTGGAGATAAAAGGTGGAGCAAAAATCTCCACCGAATTAGAGTCTTTCTCACTGATTTGCAATATTTTGCGTATCAAGAAAACGTGGTCGGTTTCCTACTTTTGTCCAAACTAAAAACTGTAGGAAAAATGAAAAGAAGTTCATTCAATGTGCTTTTCTTCTTGAAGAAGACCAAGCTGCTGAAAAACGGAGAAGCATCCGTTTGTATGCGTATCACTGTAGATGGTACGCGAGTTGAAAACAACATCCGCAAAAGCATTGACCCGTCTCTCTGGAGTCAGGCTAAGGAATCCGCCAGAGGCAAAAGCCGCAAATCATGCGACCTGAATGCCTACATCGAAAATGCGAGAATCAAGTTACATCAGATCTTTTGTGAACTGGAAGAACAGAACCAACCTATAACGGCACGTCTGTTGCAGGAAATATTTCTCGGACAGGACAAAGAACCGGAAGCGATACGCACCCTCATCGGCACCATGCAGGAGCACAATGACCAATGCCGTGCCCTGGTCGGTAAAGACTACGCCCTGATTACCGTTCGCCGTTATGAAAGCTGCAAGCGCTATCTTGCCGAACTTATCAGACAGAAGTACGGAAAGGATGATCTGCCGCTGGCGGAAGTCAACGGTGAACTGGTACGTGCCTTTGAATTTTATTTGAAGACAGAAAAGGAATGTCAGCAGAATACCGTTATCCGTTATATGAAATGTCTGAAGAAAATTACCAATCTGGCACTGGCCAATGAATGGATATCCAAAGACCCGTTTATCGGTATCAAGTTCCACGAAAAAGAAGTAATCCGTGAGTTTCTTACTATGGATGAGCTACTGACCATCTACCACAAGGAATTTCCTCTGGAGCGAATCACCGTAGTCCGTGATGTTTTTATCTTCGCCGCCTTTACCGGTCTGGCTTTCATCGACGTGCAACAGCTTTCCCCTGAGCATATCGTAAAAGACAACAACGGAAACCTGTGGATCAGGAAACCACGTCAGAAAACAAAGAACATGTGCAATATTCCGCTGCTGGATATTCCTTTGGAAATCCTGAGAAAATATGCAGATTATCCTGCCTGCAAAAAGAAAGGAGTATTGCTGCCTGTCCCCTGCAATCAGAAGATGAACAGCTACCTGAAAGAGATTGCCGACCTATGCCTGATAAAGAAGAACCTGACTACACACACTGCCCGCCACTCGTACGCCACATCTGTCTGTTTGGCCAATGGGGTAAGCATTGAGAATGTAGCCAAAATGCTCGGTCACACCAATATCAAGATGACGCAGCACTATGCAAGGGTACTCGACAGTTCCATTCTGAAAGATATGAATAATGTAAGGGATGTACTTTCAAATTGTCTGTAGCTTATGAAAAGAGAAATTATCCATATAATGGAGGACGGCAGAATTGTTATTCCTGCTGTCCATCCTGATAAGATTCGTATGGACGAAGCCGAACTTGTCGGCTTGTTCAATGTAGTTGCACCGACTTTAAGGGCTGCGAAAAAAAGAATATATAAACTTGGGATATTGCAACCATTCACCGCAGAACAACGTATTCCGTTAAAAGAGGGGTATCAGGTAGTCTATAACCTGGAAATGATATTTGCGCTTGCCTTTCAGATTAATACTTATCCGGCACAACAATTACGTGAGTATATAATAAGCAGACTGTTCCAATCTGAAAAGTCAATGGTTATCTGCATGGTGAATGGAAATCATAAGTCATATCTAAAATGCTGATAAATATTGATTTTACTATTTCATGCGGATAATAAGCCGCAAAATTTGCGGTTAATTATCCGCAAAACCGTATATTTGCAGAAAACAGTGATGCCTATGTGTATACATGAACATAAAGAATGGCCTTCCTTTTCGTGGAACAAGGAACTTGTCGGTGAGAAACTGAACAAGGTAAACAAAGCTGTCGGTTATCTGATGGGACGCCTTAGTGTAATCGGTTTTAACGACAAGATGTCTGCCGTAGTTGAATCCATCTCTCATGACATCATTGCATCATCAGAAATTGAAGGAGTGGAATTGAACAATGAGCAGGTACGTTCATCTGTAGCCCGCAAACTTGGAGTACAACTACCGAATCCGACCGAATCCTCACGATATATAGACGGAGTAGTGGAAATGGCACTTGATGCAACTGTCAATTTCAACAGTCCGCTTACCCATGAAAGACTATTCGGCTGGCACAACTGCCTGTTTCCTACCGGATGGAGCGGTCCAACGAAAATAGATGTAGCCCGATACCGCAGTGGAGAGATGAAAGTTATTTCTGGAATGTTCGGCCGGGAAAAGGTACATTATGTAGCGCCTGCTCCTGAAAGAATAGACGAAGAAATGAATCGGTTTCTGGACTGGTTCAATTCGGATGTACATAACGGCTATGTCAAATCGGCGATAGCCCATTTGTGGTTTGTCTGTATCCATCCTTTCGATGACGGAAACGGACGAATCGGACGAGCCATTGCTGATATGGCACTTTCACAGGCTGAAGACTCAAAGATGCGTTTCTTCAGTATCTCCCATCAGATAAATAAGGATAAAAAACAGTATTACGACATATTGGAGAAAACGCAGAAGGGAGATTGCGAAATTACTGAATGGATTATCTGGTATCTTGACTGTCTGCTCCGTTCTGTCGAGCAATCCGACGAAACATTGTCAAAGGTTCTTAACAAGGCCATATTCTGGCAAACCCATGCCGAAACAGTCCTGTCCGAACGACAACGCGAAGTCTTGAATTTATATTTGGACGGTTATCCCGGCAAACTGACGGCTAAGAACTGGGCAAAACGTGCAAAGGTATCACCTGACACGGCTGCACGTGATATAAAAGATCTGGTAGAGAAAGGCATTTTGATACCCAAGAAGGGGCGGGTTCGTGACGTATTCTACGGAATCCGGTGCAATGAGTCTATCATTGTCATCCCCATGCCGGAAGATTTATAATTATTCATCATACAAGCAGAAAGGCTATGTGCGGTTTTGATGAACCTATGCCACACAACTGTTCCGCCTTTCTTTTATTTACTGCTCATATATGCTTCCCGACAATTCTCCTGAAGCATATTCTCCATATCACTCGCCCGGTAAAGAATCTTACAAAAAAAAATCAGGAAAGCATTACGCTTTCCTGACCATATTCTCTATAAAATAAGAATGAACTGTGGTGTCTTCTCCAAGTTCCGGATGGAAAGAGGTGACCAGCATGTTCCGCTCACGAGCAGCCACAATGTGCCCTCCTACAGCAGACAAGACTTCAACTCCATCTCCCGCCCGTTCAATATACGGAGCACGGATAAAGGTCATCGGAATGCGCTTCCCTGCAAATTCGTCCTCCGTAAAGAAACTGCCTAACTGACGGCCGTAAGCATTACGCTTTACACAAATATCCATCAGCTGAAGAAAACGCCTGGAGTCGTTCTCCACATCTTTAGCAAGCAGAATCATTCCGGCACATGTTCCAAACACAGGGAGTCCTGCCCCTATCCTCTCACGCAGCTCACTCATCATATCCAAACTGTCCATAAGTTTGCCGATGGCAGTACTCTCGCCGCCCGGTATGATCAACCCCTCCATAGGCACACAGAGATCTTCTTTCTGACGTATCTGAAAATGCTCTACTCCCAATCGGCCGAGCATGGCTTCATGTTCTGCAAAAGCTCCCTGCAATGCCAATACACCTATTTTCAACATATCATTTACCTCTTTCGGCCATCAACAGAGTGATTTCGTCTTCATTGATTCCTACCATCGCCTCACCCAAGTCGGCAGAAACTTCCGCAAGCAAAGCCGCATCGGTATAGTTGGTGACGGCCTGCACGATAGCGCGCGCTCTCTTTTCAGGATTTCCTGACTTGAAGATACCTGAACCTACAAACACGCCTTCAGCTCCCAGCTGCATCATCAAAGCCGCATCTGCAGGAGTAGCCACACCTCCGGCTGCAAAGTTCACTACGGGCAACTTTCCGTTCTCATGCACATAACGCAGCAAGTCCAAAGGCACTTCAAGCTCTTTCGCTTCATTATACAGTTCGTCTTCAGCCAATGCCTGTATCCGACGGATATCACGCATCATGCTCCGCATATGAGTCACCGCCTGAATCACATCGCCAGTTCCCGGCTCCCCTTTCGTACGGATCATCGAAGCTCCCTCCGCAATACGGCGCAATGCTTCGCCCAGATTCTTTGCCCCGCACACAAACGGCACTTTAAACTTGGTTTTATCGATATGATACACCCCGTCAGCAGGAGTGAGCACTTCGCTCTCATCGATATAGTCAATTTCAAGCGCTTCCAGGATCTGAGCTTCCACAAAATGTCCGATACGGACTTTGGCCATCACCGGAATGCTCACTGCGTCTTGAATGCCTTTAATCATTTTAGGATCACTCATACGGGCAACTCCGCCAGCCGCACGGATGTCTGCCGGAATCCGCTCCAGCGCCATGACAGCTACCGCACCTGCCTGTTCGGCTATTTTAGCCTGCTCAGGGGTGGTTACATCCATAATCACACCACCTTTCAACATTTGAGCCAAGTTCTTATTCAGCTCATATCTTTCGTTTTTCATGACAAGAGTTATTTAAATTGATAAACGCCGCAAATATAGGGAAATATATTCCAGAATAACAAGCAAGAGATAAGAAACTTTGCAATCTCCCGACGAAAACAAGGAAGTTCCATCAGGCTCCTGCTTCGCCAAGGCGCGCCAGGACTGATTCCAGAATACATTTTCTATTTCACAAAACAAAAAGAGGGCGTGCCCCAGACACGCCCCCAGTATTTATCTGATTGAAATTGGCAATTACAATTTCGGACCAGCAGCAACCAGAGCCTTACCAGCTTCATTTCCTGTGAACTTAGTGAAGTTCTTGATGAAACGGCCAGCCAAGTCTTTAGCTTTTTCATCCCACTGAGCAGCGTCAGCGTAAGTGTCACGCGGGTCAAGGATCTTCGGATCTACGCCCGGCAATTCAGTCGGAACAACGAAGTCGAAGTACGGGATAGTCTTAGTCGGAGCTTTGTCGATAGAACCGTCCAAGATAGCGTCGATGATACCACGAGTATCGCGGATAGAGATACGCTTGCCAGTACCGTTCCAGCCAGTGTTAACCAAGTAAGCCTTAGCACCAACCTTGTTCATCTTCTTAACCAGTTCTTCTGCATATTTAGTCGGGTGCAGAGTCAAGAAAGCAGCGCCGAAGCAAGCAGAGAATGTCGGAGTCGGTTCAGTGATACCACGTTCTGTACCTGCCAATTTTGCAGTAAATCCAGACAAGAAGTAGTACTGAGCCTGTTCCGGGTTCAAGATAGATACCGGAGGCAATACACCGAAGGCATCAGCTGACAAGAAGATTACTTGGTGAGCGTGAGGACCTTTAGATACCGGCTTAACGATGTTGTTGATGTGGTAAATCGGGTAAGAAACACGAGTGTTTTCTGTTACGCTCTTATCAGCGAAGTCGATCTTACCGTCAGCAGCAACTGTAACGTTTTCCAACAGAGCGTCGCGTTTGATAGCGTTGTAGATATCCGGTTCTGATTCTTTATCCAGGTTGATAACTTTTGCGTAGCAACCACCTTCGTAGTTGAATACACCTTCGTCATCCCATCCGTGTTCGTCGTCACCGATCAATTTACGTTTCGGGTCGGTAGACAAAGTAGTCTTACCTGTTCCAGACAAACCGAAGAAGATAGCTGAGTCAGTTTCTTCCATGTTAGTGTTAGCAGAACAGTGCATAGAAGCGATACCACGCAACGGGTTGAAGTAGTTCATCATTGAGAACATACCCTTCTTCATTTCACCGCCGTACCAAGTATTCAGGATAACCTGTTCTTTAGTAGTCAGGTTGAATACAACAGCTGTTTCTGAGTTCAAGCCCAGTTCTTTGTAGTTTTCAACTTTAGCCTTAGAAGCATTGTAAACCACGAAGTCAGGTTCGAATGATTCCAGTTCTTCAGCTGTCGGGCGGATGAACATGTTAGTTACGAAGTGAGCCTGCCAAGCAACTTCCATGATGAAACGCACGCAAAGGCGAGTTGCAGGGTTGGCTCCGCAGTAACCGTCAACTACATACAACTTCTTGTTTGAAAGTTCTTTAGCAGCCAAGTCTTTCAATACGTTCCAAGTTTCAGTAGTAACAGGCTTGTTGTCATTTTTATATTCTTCAGAAGTCCACCATACAGTGTTTTCACTTGTAGCGTCTTTTACCAAGAATTTATCTTTAGGAGAACGACCTGTGTAGATACCGGTCATTACGTTTACTGCACCCAGTTCAGTTACCTGACCTTTTTCATAGCCTTCCAGACCAGCTTTTGTTTCTTCAGCGAACAATACGTCGTAAGAAGGATTGTGTACGATTTCTACGGTTCCATTGATACCGTACTTAGTAAGATCTAATTTTGCCATTTTTCAATTGATTAATTGGTTATTATATCAAATGTTTATTTGCATTTTTATTTATCAAGGCTTTACAAAGATGCTCAACAACATCTTCTATTTCCTTTTGGCGCTACAAAAGTAGCAGTTATTTTTTTATTCAAAGAACTTATTACTGAAAAAAATCCGTAATAATCCAAAGTTTTATACTTGTGTAACAAATTTGACAAATCCAGTTAGCAAATCAATTTTATTTCGTTTCTTTGCAGTCGGAAAAAACATCAAACCCTGACAATTTTATCAGTTGAAACACAATTATGAAAATCATCAATTTCAACACTCACAAATCGATTCTGAACCAGTTCCTGTCTGAACTGCGCGACGTGGACATACAGAAAGACAGCATGCGTTTCCGCAGAAATATCGAGCGCATCGGTGAAATCATGGCGTACGAAATCAGCAAGGAACTTTTATACGGCCCGAAAGCCATAAAAACTCCCCTGTCTACAGCCATCGAGAACGTGCCGGCCGAGCAGCCTGTAATCGCAACGATCCTTCGCGCCGGGATTCCGCTCCATCAAGGCTTCCTGAACTACTTTGACCATGCGCAGAACGCTTTTGTTTCCGCATACCGGAAATATACGGACGAAGAGCATTTCGACATCCACATCGAGTATATAGCTTCTCCACGCCTGGACGGAAAGACACTGATTCTTACTGACACCATGCTTGCCACGGGGGCATCAATGGAGTATGCTTACGAGGCCCTGCTGACCAAAGGACAGCCTGCCCACATCCATATCGCATCTGTCATAGCCAGCCAGCAGGCCGCAGAGCATATCCGGAAAGTGTTTCCGGAAGACAAGACCACACTGTGGTGCGGCACCATCGACCCTGAACTGAACGAACATGCATACATTGTTCCGGGACTTGGAGATGCCGGAGATTTGTGCTACGGAGAAAAAGAATAAAAAAGGCCTCGGCAGGATATGATTCCAACCCTGCCGAGGCTCTATTATCAGTTTATGCAAAACGACATATCACTCAACCGTAAAGCAATATACCATCAACGCCTTTTCATCTTTTGATTCAGGATTTGACTGCAGAACGCCATATTCTCCAGGGCCGGGATCAATGGACAACAAATAAGAACTTTCTCCATAACGCTTGGCCTGGTAATCAACCAGCTGCTCTATTCCGGAAGAGCTGCCTTTGAATGTGTTTATTTTTCCAATCTCGCAGCGTCTTTCCTTCTTCTTCTGTTCAAAGCGTATCAGCTGGATAAAAGAATTCGGATCCTGCCTGTTGTCAGCCGCCTTCACAATCAGCCTGTACGTGCAGCCGGGTTTGGCGACGCACGACGACGTAACGCCGTCCACATGGATTCTTGTTTTCACCGAGCCTATCCCTGTCAGATACAAAGAGGCACCCGCCTTCGACTTTATCTTGCCCCAGCTCTTTTCCAAAGGTGCAGCAACAGTGTCAGTGCCTGCAATGCTAAGCAGGTTGGTTTCGCCTATAAATTCAGGCTCATAAGGAAAGGATGAAACAGCCTGAGCCTTACCAGCCACAAACATTGCGGAGAGAGCCATAAATGCCAACAGTTTCTTCATCATAGCCATGCTTGTTTTGACAATAATCCTTGCATGCCGTCACTTCACCTCCCACGTGTCATTCGTGTCAAGCAGCTCGGCAAAAGTATGATAGTTCTTCTTTGCGGCAACCTCCTCAATCTGAGCTTCCACGGCTTCATCATAAGTCGGAGCCTCCACATCACGGATCACGCCTAATGCTATAGGGAAATCCGGACCTTCCATCAGAGCCAGCTTCAGCTGAAGCGTATGATCCTCGCAATGCGCATCGTGAACCAGAATATCCTTTTCGGTCACACCGTTCTCGCCCAGCTTCACCACTTTCAGGCCGAAACCTTCTTGAGCCAGTCCGTATTCCCGGTTCGGACCGAAAAGCATCGGCTTGCCGTGCTCCAGATAGATGGCATTCTTCTCGCGGTCTTCCTTCTTGGCCACTGCATTGTGCGTGCCGTCATTGAAGATGACGCAGTTCTGCAGCACCTCAACCACCGAAGTTCCCTTATGTTTCGCCGTCGCTTTCAATACTTCTACCGAAGGACCTCCGTCAACTGCCGCGCAACGGGCAAAGAAGCGTCCGCGCGCGCCGAAACAAAGCTCGGCCGGACGGAAAGGATCTTCCACGGTTCCGTAAGGAGAAGACTTGCTGACAAACCCGCGCGCCGAAGTCGGAGAATACTGCCCTTTGGTCAGTCCGTAGATGCGGTTGTTCAGGAGTACAATGTTAATGTCCACATTCCGGCGGATAGCATGAATGAAGTGGTTTCCTCCGATAGCCAGGCCGTCGCCGTCACCCGAAATCTGCCAGATGGAAATACCCGGGTTAGCCACTTTCGCCCCGGTGGCAATGGCGGCCGCACGCCCGTGAATGGTGTGCATCCCGTATGTGTTCATATAATAAGGCAAGCGCGAAGAACATCCGATGCCGGAAATCACCGCAATTTCATGGGGCGGCACTCCAATCTCTGCCAACGCTTTGTGAAAAGAGTTCAGAAAGGCATGGTCGCCACACCCCGGACACCAGCGTGGCTGTCCGAATTTATAGTCTGCTGCTGTATATTTCGTTTCGTTCATGATTAGTCCCTCCTTTATTTAAAATAGCTTGGAAAAAGCGTCCACCAGCTCCTGCACCACAAAGGGCTGTCCCTTCACCTGATTGAACTGATGCAGACGGATACCCTCCACCTTCATTCTCAGATAGCCGGCAAGCTGGCCCATGTTCTGCTCAGCCACCACAATATTCTTATAACGGCGCAGCACCTCTTCGGTGTTCTTCGGCAACGGATTGATAAAGCGGAAATGAGCAAGAGCCGCCTTCTTCCCCTGCGCATTCAACACGTCCATAGCCGAATGCAGGTGCCCGTAGGTTCCTCCGAAGCCTATAATCAGCAAATCGGCATCCGGATCTCCCTCCACTTCAAGCAAAGGTATGGCATCTGCGATTTTGGCCACCTTTTCGGCACGGAGCTGCGTCATCAGGTGATGGTTTTCCGGCTCTGTAGAAATAGCTCCCGTTTCGCTGCTCTTTTCCAGTCCGCCGATACGGTGCATGAATCCTTCCATGCCCGGCTTCGCCCAATAGCGGACACCCGTTTCCGGGTTGCGCATGAACGGCGTCCATGTTCCTGCCATGTCGGGAGTGACATACGGAGGGTTGATGGAGGGATACTCGTCCAGATCCGGCAGACGCCAGGCGGCAGAACCGTTGGCGATGTACGCATCGGTGAGCAAAACCACGGGAGTCATGTGCTCCAGCGCAATCTTGCAGGCAGTATAGGCGGCGTCAAAGCAGTCGGTAGGCGAAGAAGCCGCAATGACCGGCATCGGACTCTCGCCGTTGCGCCCGTAAAGTACCTGAAGCAGATCGGTCTGTTCCGACTTGGTGGGCAATCCGGTAGAAGGACCTCCGCGCTGCACATCCACAATCACCAGCGGAAGTTCGGTGATGACCGCCAGGTTCATCGCTTCGCTCTTCAGACAGATTCCGGGTCCCGATGTAGTGGTTACGGCCAATGCGCCTGCAAATGCCGCTCCCACGGCAGAAGAACATCCCGCGATTTCATCTTCACACTGCACCGTCTTAACGCCCAGCGACTTATGCTTGGCGAGCTCGTGCAGGATATCTGTAGCCGGAGTGATGGGGTAAGATCCCAGATAAAGCTGAAGCCCGGCTTTTTCCGCAGCAGCCATCAGGCCGTAAGCCGTAGCCTTGTTTCCGTTGATGTCCATATAGCGTCCGGGGCGCTTCTGTTCCTTGCTCGGCACCATATAGCTGAAAGACACGGAAGCATGTGTGTTTTCACCGAAGTGGTATCCGTCGTTGAGCACCTTGATGTTCGCCTCGGCGATGGCCGGTTTCCTGGCGAACTTCTCGCGGAGAAGCTTTTCGGCAATCGACAGGTCGCGATGGAAAAGCCAGCACACCAGTCCCAGCGCAAACATATTCTTGGTGCGGAGGATCGACTTGTTGTCCAGTCCGCTGTCCTTGAGGCTCTCCTTGCACATGGTGGTTATCGAAGCTTCAACCACTTCGTTCTTTATGCCGAGTTCTGAAAACGGATTTTCAAGCTCAAATTTCGCCTTTTCCAAGTCACGTTTCGTAAACGAGTCCGAATCGATGATGATGACAGCCTGCGGCTTGCAGAACTTATATTGTGTTTTCAGTGCAGCGGGGTTCATCGCCACCAGCACATCGCACTTGTCGCCGGGCGTATACACCTTTCCCGACCCGATATGCACCTGGAATCCCGACACACCTGTCAGCGAGCCTTGCGGGGCACGGATGTCGGCCGGATAATCCGGAAACGTACTGATATCATTTCCTTCCGTAGCTGAAATGTTCGAGAACATGTTGCCGGCAAGCTGCATACCGTCGCCGGAGTCGCCCGAGAAGCGGACTACCACATCATCCAGCTCTTTGATTACATTTTCTTCTGCCATATTGTATTTTATTTTAAAGTTTACAAATCAACGAGCTACAAAAATGGCGAAGTTCCGGCAAAAAACAAAATAAAAAGGAAGTTATTTTACGCAATCAGTAACAGACTGATGCGATGAAAAGTTTTTTCTGCAAAACATTAGGCATATATCAACAAAAAGACGTACCTTTGCAAAAAGGCTCTGTAGTTCAACGGATAGAACAAGAGTTTCCTAAACTTTAGATAGGGGTTCGATTCCCCTCGGAGCTACAACAGAACACCCGTGCGGCGGATTCAGTGCCGTTATCCCATGAAAATGAGGCTCTTTTGCGTGACGATGCCCGCCGAACATCCAGTCCTTGCATGAAAGAAAGGCCGGGAAAACCGCGTCGAAAGGGCTCCGGCAGAATTGCTTTGGACAGAACATTTAAACTTGAAACAGAATGAAAGATGCCGTATTTCCGGACTGCCCGATACGAAATGTCCTTGCAAGAATCAGCAGCAAATGGTCGCTGCTGGTCATCTATACGCTCGACAGAACCGGCAAAGAAGCGGTGCGCTTCAAGGAGCTGCAACGCGCAATCCCCGACATCTCCCAAAAAATGCTGACCGTAACGCTCCGGACACTGGAAGAAGACGGCTACGTGACGCGGACCGTCTATCCGGAAGTCCCGCCGAGAGTTGAGTATGCGCTGACTCTACGGACGCGCTCGCTGCTTCCCCACCTCA
>VOFC01000753.1_pt1 | contig 44001 bp, 57 predicted proteins | sample 5384161 | NCBI WGS metagenome assembly VOFC01 (sample SAMN12384722, study PRJNA508395) | human gut metagenome | isolation source: healthy gut B | host: Homo sapiens | reverse complement strand
ACAGAATGCCGATGATGCCGAGGTTGACCACGACATACGTCAGCGGAACATCAATGGTAAAGGCCATGATCATCGCGCCGAAAACCACGATGGGGGAGCGCAGCAGCAGCCGGAGCGTCAGATTAAGGCCCGTCTGCACCTGATTCATGTCGCTCGTCATGCGCGTGACGAGCGTCGCTGTGCCGAGCCGGTCAAGTTCGGCATAGGACAAAGCGACTGAATGTGCGCAAAGAGCGCATGGCGCAGGCGGCCCGTCGCACCGGTCGCAGCCTTGGCAGAAAAATACTGCGCGCAGGTGGCGCTGGCAAAGCCGCACAGGCCGAGGCCGACCAGAACCAGACATTTTTTCAGGATATACGCCGTATCGCCGGACGAAATGCCGACGTCGATGATATCCGCCATGATGAGCGGCACGAGCAGCTCAAACGCGGCCTCGAGCAGCTTGAAGCACGGGGCCAGGGTCGCCTGCAGGCGGTACGGCCGCAGGTAAACAAGCAATTTTTTCATGAACGATTTCTGCTCTTCTTTCTGTCACTCAATAGATTTCAGGGCCTGCGACATATCGATTGCGCGGATTTTCCGCCGCAGAGCGAGGTTGACAAGCAGACCGAACACCAGCGTCAACGCAGCCGAAATGAGATAACTCAGCGGCGCAACACGCACGTCGAAGCACATGAGATCGATCTTGATCTGCCCCATGACATACGCATGCAGCAGCGTTCCCATCGGAAGCCCCAGAAGCGCGCCCAGTACGGTCAGGATGATGTTCTCGCGGAAAAACGTAGCGGTTCGTCTCGCCGTCGTAGAAGCCGAGCACTTTGATGGTTGCGATCTCGCGTTCGCGTTCGGTGATGTTGATGTTCGTGAGGTTATACAGCACGATGAACGCCAGCGCCGCCGCGCCCAGCACGACGACCAGCACGATATATTGCAGGCTTTGCATCATCGTCGCCACGCGGCTGCGGAAATCGCGGCTGAGGGTGACAGCTGCCGCGTTTTTCGCGCCCGCGAGCGCTGCGGACGCCGCCTGCGCATCCTCGTCCGTCTGATAATTGACCCATGCGGCCTCGTATCCGGGCGCTTCACCGAAGACGTCCTGCCAGGTAGTCTGCGTCAGATAGACGTAATTATAAACATAGTTTTCAAACACAGCCTCGACGGTCAGTTCCGTCCGGCGCATGTCGCCTGTCTGTAAGGTGATGGTGTCGCCCGCCGACAGGCGCAGCGCCTGCGCAAGCCCCCGGCTGATGATGCAGCCGCCGTCCTGCGGGTAGGGGATCGGCGTTTTCTCCTGCGTGTGCAGGTCGATAAAGCCGTCCACGCTGCCCGATTCCGGGCAGACGACGTTTGTGGTCTTGACCGTGCCGCCGGCAGAAGCGTCCAGACTTTTTTCCGCGACAAACAGACAGCCCTCCGCGCTGCTTTCTTCGCAGACGGCAAGGAAGTCCTCACGTTCACTGCCGCTCAGCGCATGCTGGAAGGTCACGGCGGCGTCGTAGCGGGTAATCTCGTCGTACTGGTAATCGACGACGCTGCTGATGGAGTCCTGAATGCCGAAGCCCGTGATGAGCAGCGCCGTACAGCCGCCGATACCAATCATCATCATGACCATGCGCTTTTTAAAGCGCAGGATGTTTCGGATGGAGACTTTGTGCAGGAAGGGAGTCGGTCCCAGATCAGCGGGAGGCGTTCAAGCAAAATGCGCTTGCCCGCCTTCGGCGCTTTGGGGCGGATCAACTCCGCTGCCGGCTTCTGCAGTTCGGCGTGTACGACGTACCACGTTGTGCCGAGCGCACACAGCAGATACGCGCCCGACGAGACGAGCGCAAGCGGCCAGTCAAAGGCATACAGGATGCCGGTAAAGCCGTACATGATGTTATAGGCATGCCAGATCATCTTCGGCAGGAAATACGAGCCTGCCGCAATGCCAAGCACGCAGCCGAGAAGCGAAGCGGTTCCGGCATAGAGGAAATATTGAGACAAAATCGCGCTGTTTGAGTATCCCAACGCCTTCAGAACGCCTGCCTGCGTCCGCTGCTCGTCAACCATGCGGGTCATGGTCGTGATGCAGACCAGCGCAGCCACAGCAAAGAAAAACAGCGGGAACACCTTTGACACGCCGCGCACAATATCAGAATCGCTCTCAAAGCAGGCGTAGCCGACGTTGCTGCTGCGGTTCAATATGAATACATCCGGGTTTTCCAGCTTTGCAAGTTCGTCTTCGCCGTCGCGGTAGTCCTGTTCGGCGTCTGCCAGCTTCTGTTCACCGTCGGCCAGCTCCTGCTCGGCGTCGGCCAGCTTCTGATCGCCGTCTGTGATCTCCTGCTTTGCGTCAGCCAGCTCCTGCTCGGCATCGGAGATCTTCTGTTCTGCTTCGGCCTTACCTGTGTAATAATCCGCCCAGCCGTCTTTGAGTTCCTGTTTTGCGTCTTCCAGCTCCTGCCGGCCATCTTCCAGCTCCTGCTTCGCATCTTCCAGTTCCTGCTGCTTTTCTTCCAGCGTTTTTTTCGCCTCGTCCAGCTTTTTCTGGTTTTCCGCGAACGCCTCGTTCGCCGCGTCTGCCGCCAGATCCAGCTGATTCTCATTGTCGGCCAGAGCGTTCTTGCCCTCGTCCAGCTGCGCCTGCGCCGCTGCAAGCTGCCCACGCGCGCCGCGATCTGCGCTTTGGCCGCCTCCGCCGCCTCCGGCGACATCGCTCCTGCGGAAACCGCAGCGTCTATCTGCGCCTCCTGTTTGTCGAGCGCGGCTTTCTGCGCGTCTAACTGCTGCTGCTGCTCGGCAAGCGTTTCGCGTGCTTTCTGGAGCTTCGCGAAAGCGAAGCTCATCTCGTTCTCGGCCTGTTTCTTTTCTTTTTTCAAATTTGGCGGCGTTTTCCTCATAGGTCTGCTTCGCGTCGGCCAGCTTTTTTCGCCGTCTGCCAGCTCCTGTTCGCCATCGGCCAGCTTCTGTTCATTTTCTTCGATCGTCCGCTGCCCATCCACCAGCTTCTGGTATGCGTCGGCCAGTTCCTGCTCCGCCTCCTGCTTTGCGTCGGCCAGAGAAACAACGCCGTCAGCATACGTCTGATGCGCGTCTTTCAGCTCCTGCTTCGCGTCGGCAAGCTCCTGCTTTGCATCGGCCAACTCCTGCTGCTTTTTCATCCAGCGTTTCACGCGCGTCGGAGAGCGTCTGCTCGGCCTCTTCATAGAGGCGATCGCTGCGCCCATAAGCCGCGCGCTCGGCAAGCTGCGTGACCCACGGCTCTGCAGCGTCAATGCAAGCGGTATACTCGTCGGAATAGACCTCACCCTGCCGGTCAGCCAGCCGCAGATAGAGCGACGTCTCATAATCCAGCGCAAACGCCTCCGGCAGGATGTACACGAATGACGAAAGCGTTCCGCTGCCGATGGAGGTGCCGCCGCGTTCATAATTGATGTATAAGACGCTCTTGGCGATGCCGACGATGGTGAATTCCCGCCGGTTGAAGCTGTCCAGCGTATCTTCATCGTTCTCTTCCGTCAGAACGACCGTTTTGCCGAGATCCTTTTCGGAATACAGCAGCCCGTCGGCCAGACATTCCTCCGCCGTCTGCGGCAGCCTTCCGCACTTGAGTCCCGGAAAATTGATCTGCACGGGCAGAGACAAGAACCGGCACGGCTTCGCCGCCCCGTCCGCGACGGAGGCCAGTGCGTCCGCGCTCTTTTCTCCCTCGCAGGACGCGATACGCGCGTCAGCGGCGAGGACGTCTGCGTCCGTCTCATCAAAGCCGACCGTGCTGACGAGGCGGAAATCGTACATCCGGTGCGCCTCGGTGTAGTCGTCCAGCGTATGTACCATTGCGGTCTTTGTCAGCCGCAGGCCGCAGAAAAAGCCGACGCCCAGCGCAACGATCGCCATGATCGCCAGAAACCTGGTGAAGCTGCTCCGGATCTGACGCATTGTCATTTTCAGCATTCCCGTCACCACTCGATGCTTTCCACCGGCACGGGCGCTTCATTGCGCCGCACGTCGGTGATCTGGCCGCTTCTGACGCGGATGACGCGGTCGGCCATGGCAGTCAGGGCGGAATGTGCGTAATAATCACGACGGTCATGCCGTTTTCCCGGCTCTGCTTCTGCAAAAGCGCAAGAATCTGCTTGCCGGTCTGATAATCAAGCGCACCGGTCGGCTCGTCGCACAGCAGAAGCCGCGGCCTTTTGGCCAGCGCCCGCGCGATGGCCACGCGCTGCTGCTCACCGCCGGAAAGCTGAGCAGGAAAATTCTGCATACGCTCACCAAGGCCGACCTGACGCAGAACTTCGTCTGCCGGGATGGGATTTTTACAAAGCTGGCCCGCGATCTGCACGTTTTCCAGCGCCGTCATATTGGGAAGCAGATTATAGAACTGGAACACAAAGCCGACCTCATGCCGACGGTAGGTCGTCAGCCGTTTGCGGTCAAACCCCGACACATCCTCGCCCGCCAGCAGCACATGGCCGCTCGTCAGCCGGTCCATGCCTCCGAGAATGTTTAAAACCGTCGTCTTGCCCGCGCCGGACTGCCCGACAATCACGCAGATCTCCCCCTCCGCAATCGTAAACGAGGCATCCTTCAGCGCGTCGATGCACACATCGCCCATCCGATAGGTCTTGCAGACATGATCGAACAACACAAAATTCTGCACACCCATAACCCCCCTGTGTTTTTTCTGAATAATATACGAATAATATATTATGGCACACCGCTTCCTGTTTTGCTTGAATAATCCATGAACGCCGGGCCTGAAAATACTTTTTCTTGCATTTGCCGCGCATCAATGTTACTATTAAATTATAAAAAACGATAGGGAAACGCTGATACAATGACCGAGAGCATTCGGCGAGAGAATTTGACCCAAGACAAGGTATGAAACCGCAGGAATACTTTGTGTATTTCAAGTTTTCATACCGCAGGATTGGGACAAAAGATCTGGTGAAAGGGCATTGAGGCAGAGGTCCCCTTACAAGAAAAGGAGCGGTCCTTTTGGCAAAACAGATCACGCGGATCGTGTTGACTGGCGGGCCTGCCGCAGGCAAAACGACGCTCATCAGCCGCATTCTCAAAGGAATTTAAGCAGGACGAGGGGCTGGAAGGTCATTACCATCCCCGAAACCGCGACGGAGTTGATCTCCGGCTTCGGCATCAAGCCCTTCGGCGGATGCGTGTCCATGCTGGATTTTCAGGATTTTGTCGTTTCCGACCAGCTGCACAAAGGAGCAGCTGGCGCTCAAGGCGGCGCAGATGGTGCCGGAGGAGCACGTCATCGTGCTGTATGACCGCGCGCTTTTCGACGATAAGGCCTATATCTCCGATGAGGAGTTCCGGCAGGTGCTTGCGCGCTTCGGTCTGACTGAGCAGCAGGCGCTCTCCCACTATGATACCGTCCTGCACCTCGTTTCCTGCGCCAAGGGCGCGGAGTTTGCCTATAACTTCGGCAACGAGGCGCGCTATGAGCCGCTGGAACTTGCGCGGGAAAAGGACGACCTGACGCTGCGCGCATGGCGCGCACACCCGAATCTGCATGTGATCGACAACTCCGTCGATTTTGAGGACAAGATCGCGCGCGGCCTGCGCGCCGTCTACGAAGCGCTCGGACGGCCCACGCAGCAGGAAGTCTGGCACAAATATCTCATCGCGCTGCCCACGCTCCAGACACTTGAGCAAACGTATCACGCCGCCAGCATCGACATGATGCAGACATATCTGACCCGCGCCAACCCCAATATTGTCCGCCGCGTCCGCCAGCAGAAGAACGGCGGGGATTATCTCTATTTTTATACGGAAAAGCGCACGACCGGCTCCGGCCAGTGGGAGACGGAAAAGCCAATCTCCGAAAAGGAATACATCCGCTATCTCATGGAGGGCGACACGAGCCTGCACACCGTCCACAAGACGAAATACCGTTTCGTGTACAACGGCTGCCGGTTTGAGATCGATGTCTATCCGTTCTCGCAGGACAAGGCCATCATGCGCGCCGCACTGCCGGAAAACGCCCCCGTGCTCACCGCGCCGCCCGAGATCCGCGTGCTCCGCGAGGTCACCGGCGACCCCGCCTATAAAAACCGCCAGCTGGCAAAAAATCAGAGACTGTAACAAACAGCCGCCCGCGTTCAAAAAGCGGGCGGCTGCGCTTATTTTTCCAGAAGCCGGTCGAGATCGGCGACAGTTTTGCAGTAAAAATCGCAGTTTTTCCGCATGAACTGCTCGATTTCCGGGATATCGTTCGCCCATCCGGCAGCGGAAAAGGGAACACCAGCGGCTTTTGCCATGTCATAGCCGGGCTTCAGATCGTCAACGACAAGAAGTTCCTGCGGCGCAAGGCTGAAGCGCTCCATAATCTGCTCCAGCGGCCATGTATACGGCTTGCGCTGCTCGGGCGGCTGCTCCCAGCCGAAGATGACATCCGGCTCCGGCAGATCGTTTTCCCTGTAGTCGCGTTCGATGTTTTCGCGCATGGAGTGCGAGACGACGGCAATTCGTCCGCCCGCTTCTTTGTGCCGCTGCAAAATCTCACGGATGCCGGGATAGGCCACTGGTATGCGCGTGCGTACCCAGTCCTGCCAGAAGCGGAACTCACCTTCGATCTCTTCCTCCGAAAAGCCGAGTTCGCCGGTAAACAGCGCCATGATGCCGGGGTCAAAATTCTTGCGGAAGTACTCCTCCAGCGTATACGATGCCTCCGGACGTACAAGCTTTAAATAGGCGAGAAACGACGGAAAGTGGATGGTGGCGGTACTGTTGACCGTAGTGTCGTCGTGATCCATGACCAGGCATCTGAAGCGCAAGGCAGATCCCTCCTGTCAGTCTTTTCTGACATCATACCAGCTGAAGCGGCGCTTCGCAAGAAAAATCGCCAAATCTTATTTTTTTATGAAGAATTGCTATTTTCAAAAAGCTGTGCTATCATAACAGTGAATATACTGCGTGGAGTCTATCTACGCTTCGCAGCCCCGAACACATCATGGAGGTACGGCTATGAACAGAAGAAGAAAGCAAAGCATCTGGCTGCGCAGAAATCTGCCGCTGCTGATCGCGGTCGCGGCGCTGGTGCTGCTGGTGCTCATCATTGTGCTGGTCGCGCGCGGCTGCTCGAAGAGCAGCGACACGGTGATCAAGGCCAAGGCATTTTCCACCGGCACGACCATCGATCTGCCCCTGTCCGCCGAACTTAACGAGTCGGATTTCGTCTCCTACGGCGGATATCAGTTCACGACCAAGAAAAAGCTCAGTGCGCTGACCAAGCTCATCGTCAAGAATAACGACGGCATCACCGCCGCGACGTATACCAACAGCTACGGCGAGTGCGGCGTCTATACGAAGCCGAACGAGTCTGGCGGCACGGATACCTGGTGCCTGTATGTCAAGGACCCGAAGAACACCAATGAAAAATGGTATTTCTTCATGGGGGAGCACCGCGAGATCGCGCTGGATTCCGGCACGCTTGATATGCTCCTGCCGCTGCACCTCATCACAGACGCATCGCTGCGCGACACGATGTTTGCCACCGTCCAGCCGGGTACGCCGTATACCTGCGGCACCGACAAGCTGCCCGACGGGCAGACGCTCTCCGGCATGTTCCGCACATTCTACGAAGATTCCGGTCTCTATACCGTCACGACCAGCGACAAGGGCTTTACGCTCGTCCCGCGCGGCGGTTCGCAGGAACTGATGTTCCAGTTTGACGAGCAGGACACGAACGGCCAGTTCATGATCACTGTCCCGCAGGCTGCCGAGCCGCAGCCCGTTACTGCCGCTGTCGTGACCTATGGCAATGACGATCCCGTGACGCTGCCCGAAAGCGATGCGGTGGACCTGTCCACCGTGCTGATGCAGGCCAACTATAAAAAGACCGGCAAGACAGCGGATTATCAGTACACCGTCGATCTGAGCGGCCAGATTTACGAGGTCGCGCTCGACTGGAAGGACAACACATGGAACGGCTCCGTGCGCTATAACGGACAGGTCGCCATGCTTGTCACCAAGAGCAGCTGCACCGTGGCGTCTATCTTTGCGTCCAACCATCTTGGCGGCACGCCGGAGCGCGACACGGCCAAGTGGCCCACCGACGTGCAGGAACTTGTCATCACGCCGAAGGCCGAAAGCATGGCTACGACGAATGATGTGAACGTCCGCTCCGCCCCTTCGACCAACAGCGAGGTTCTCATGACTATGCCGACCGACACGGTTGTCGCCGTCATCGGTGTCTCGGAGGAGACGGAGGACGGCGCCTGGTACGAGATCTGGTACAACGAGGCCTGCGCGTACCTGAACGCCAAATACGTTAAATCCATCAGCAGCGCCGTGTCCACAACGCCAACGAACGGCTGATTTAAACACCAAAGCGCCCTCCCGGCGGAGGGCGCTTCTTTTTGCCAAGTCAGCAGAGAACCACCGTTTTCGTCTGCCGAAAATGGTGGTTCTCTGCCGATTTGAGCCACGCCGCAGCGATTTGCTGCGGCGTGGTCTTTTCTTGATTTACTTCTTGACGAAGGACAGACAATCGGTGCACTGATCGACTGTCGGGTCGCATTCATGGGTGCCGATGCAGACTTTATCGAGGGTACAGTAATCCTCGCAGCCGCAGTGGTTGTTGCACTGGCTCACGTGGCACTCGATTGCGTGGTTAGCCTTTTCGTTTGCAAAGCTCATACAAAACATCCTCCTTTTTTAAGGTACGGACTTAGTATGCACGCAAGCGACCGTTTCATGCTGGAAAAATTTTTATCTGCGGCCTCCGCCGAAACCGCCTCGTCCTCCGCCAAAGCCTCCGCGGCTGCCGCCGCCGGGTCTGGGGCCTCCGCCAAATCCGCCGGGGCGCGGGCCGGGTCTGGGACCAGGCCCCGGGCCGGGGCCGTGGTGATGATGGTTCGAGAACAACGAGCCCAGGAACAGGCCCGACCAGAAGCCGCCGCCTCCGCCGCTCCCGCCGCCTCTGCGGCCGGAGCCGAAAATAGCCTTGATAATCCAGAAAATGATCAAAATCGTAAGAATTGTACCGATCATACTTTTCCTCCTGCCACGTCCGGTGTCCTGCGCGGGCGTATACTCCATATCCGCGGCACCGTTCAGACTGGTCTGGCACCAGTTGTACAAATCTTTGTACATATCACTTGCCGCGTCGTCCGCATTGCTGTCCAGAATAGCGGAAAAGCCGTCCTGAAAAATCGACTCCAGCTTGCTATCGGTGTAATCCGCGACATACATACCCGTCGTCACATACCACTCGTCCGCGCTGGTATCGATGGCAAAGAGCATGTCATACTCGCTCAGCCCCATCGAATCAAATGCGCTGTTCGTATAGCTTTCCAGCGTCTTACCGCCGGTGCTGTCTGTCGTCAGAATGGCGATATGGCTGCCGGTTTTGTTATAGATCTTTGTGTTGTAGTCCTGAATCGCATTTTCGCCGCTGCGGGTAAACAGCCCTGCGTCGTCGCGGATATACTTGTCGGAGATCGTCTCGTCTCCCGCTGTGTTGGATGTCTGCTCTGCGGCCGGTGTCTGAGATGCAGTCTGTTCCTGCGCAGTTGTCTGGGCCATAGGTTCGGGCACCGGTTCGCTTTTCAGTGCCGGGGACAGCCCGATGAAGAGCGCTGCGGCGATCATCAATACCGTAAAGATGACCGCAACGCTCGTTTTTTGAAAGAATTTCATGCTTGCTCCTTCTAAAGTGTCAGCTGCGCGGCTGCAGAAGCTTCTGCTTCAGTTCGCCCTCCAGCCGGCGAAGTTCAACCTCGGCCTCCTGCCGCTTCTTTGCGCCGTCGGTCTGAATCTGCAGAACCTCGTCGAGCGTGGAGATCAGCTGCTCGTTGGTATGCTTGAGCGTTTCCATATCGACGATGCCGCGTTCGGATTCTTTTGCCGTCTCGACAGAGGCCATGTGCAGCATGTCGGCGTTTTTTTGCAGCAGCGCGTTCGTCATATCTGTGACCTGCCGCTGAGCCTCCATGGCGCGGCGGGAATTTTCAATGCCGAGCGTCAGTACCATCTGATTTTTCCACAGCGGGATGGTGTTGGGCACGGAGGTCTTGATTTTTCGACAAGCGCGGTGTCGTTGTTCTGGATCATGCGGATCTGCGGCGCAGTCTGCAGCGAGATCACGCGCGTGAGTTCTAGATCGTGAAGCTTCTTTTCAAACCGGACGCATTTGTTCTCAAAATCATTGGCCGCCTGCGCATCCTCGGGCAGATTTGACGCCTCCGCCTTTTCCCGCAGCTGCCGCAGCGTGGTATTGCGGGCCTCGGCCAGCTTCTGTTTACCGGCCAAAATATACATGGTCAGTTCCTTTGAAGTATTGCAGATTCCGCTCATACATCTGATCCATCACGGCCACATCTTTCAGCAGTGTGACCTTGTGCTTTTCCAGTTCGCCGGAAATGCGGTCAACGTTGACCTCCGCCGTTGCAAAGCGGCTCTTCATCTCTTCGGCGTTGATCTTTGCCTTGCGGAACAGCCCCGCAATGCCCTTCTTCTCCGGCTCGTCCATTGTCTTGAGTTCGACGAGAAGGCCGGAGAGCATCGTGCCAATCTCACCGAGATCGCCGGTCTTGACCTTGGCCAGCGCTGTGTCGGAAAAATCTGCGATGTTCTTTTGAGCGGACGCGCCGTATTCCAGAATCTGCTGCGCATTTTCCAGGTCGATCTGCTTGGAGAAGGCCAGAACTGCCTGCTGTTCCTGCGCAGAGAGTGCAGAGAGATCCGGGCCGGCCTCCGGCGCGGCCTGCGCCTTGGTAATGAGATCCTCTTCCTTCTTGACCTCCGGCTGCGGCTGCGCGTTCAGATCCGGCGTCAGGGTAAGCTGGGGGATGTATTCGTCCATAGTCTGTTCCTCCTGTATCTGTAAAAAATCCGGTTATGCAAAATCCTTTTTATTCGTCAGTCCTTCGCTGGCCATCATCTGCTCCATCACGCGGATATCGGCGGTGATATCGACAACATCGGACTCAAACAGGGCGTCAAGCTGGCGCTGGAACGCAACGATGACCTTGTCGAGCAGGTCTTCGATCTTCTGCATGCCCTCGGTGATGTTTTCCGTCTTGACGTTCTGGTTCTGGAGTGTGACATACTGTTCCATAAGTTTAATCGTGGTCGGCAGATAATAGTTGAGGAACTGCCGGATCTGGCTGAGTTTTTCCGGGTGCTGCCGGACGCAGTCGAAAATCTGAGCCGTCAGGCGCTCAATGAGGTCAATCTGGGCGCTCATGCGCTCGTCAGGAATCTCGTCGTTCAGACGGCGGATATCGGCAATGGCGCGCTTGCCCTGATAGATGACCGATTGCAGTTCCGGCGGAAGCTTCTCATCCGACTCAGACTGCGGCTGCGGCTCGGGCTTCTTTTCTTTCTGTTTTGGCTGGGGCTGTTCCGGCGCGGCAGTCTTCGGCGGTTCTTCCGACTTTTTCCCGCGCATCACAATGCGCAAAATCGCATACACGATCAGCGACACGACCGCGCAGGAAAGAATACCCCGGAAGCTGTCCAGCTTTTTTCGCGTAGAGCAGCCACACCGCGCCGATGGCATAGATCGGAAGCGTGGAGCGCTTCTTTTTCGCATTCTGTTTCTCTTCTGTTCGTCCATGGCAGTCCTTTTTCTTTGCAAGGCAAAGCATTTTTCTGGATATTTCCTCAAACTAATAGTAGTACAAACGCCGCGGAAAGTCAACTGCCAGACCGGATTGACACCGGCCGCGGCACACAGTATAATAGCTTTGCGGAGGCCGCAGCGGCCTCCGCAGCGGAAAAGACCGGCTGCACGGGAGAAGCTGCGGAAGCATCCTGCCGGCCCTATTCCCGCATATTCATACCTATGCCGGCAGCCAGAAGGCGGTGCGCGGCTTTATTTTATGGATTGAGGCATTCCTATGATCCGTGTATCCCCCTCAATTCTGGCAGCAGATTTTGCAAATCTGGAGCGCGAGATCGGTACGATCAAGCAGGCGGGCGCCGAGTATGTACATATTGACGTCATGGACGGCCTGTTTGTTCCCAATATTTCGATCGGACTGCCCGTTTTGTCCTGTATCCGCAAGGTGACGGACCTGACGCTCGACGTGCATCTGATGATCGACCGCCCCGTGCGCTATGCCGAGCGCTTTTGTCAGGCTGGCGCGGACATCGTGACCGTCCATGTCGAGGCTGACACGCAGGAAAACACACTTGAGGCGCTCCGCATCATCCGCGCCTGCGGCAAAAAGCCCGCGATCTGCGTCAAACCCAAAACGCCGGCAGAAGCTGTTCTGCCGTTCATCGGCCTTGTCGATCTGATTCTGGTCATGACAGTCGAGCCGGGCTTCGGCGGGCAAAGTTTCATGGCCGACATGATGCCCAAGGTACAGGCTATCCGCGCGTATATCGATGAGAAAAATCCCGGCTGCGAGTTGGAGGTTGACGGCGGCGTCAACGCTCAGACCGCAAAACTCTGCACCGCAGCAGGTGCAAACGTCCTCGTCGCAGGCAGCGCATTCTTCAAGGCAGAAGACAAAGCCGCGTTTGTGCAGGCGGTGAAATAAAAGCGTTTTTGGACCGCGGCGAATCTGGATTGCCTTGAAAATTTTGAACGCAAAGCTGCTTTCTCGCAGCCTCTTAACGGGGGCTGCGTTTTTATTACGCCTTATGCCCGCCGATCTGCTCGTTTCGCTGGCGGGCGGTCGCGCCGTCACGGAGACTCATGCCTTTTAGAATGGCGTTTTTTCCGTATTTTTCGCGGATAGCCAGCACAGCGCTCTGCATGCGCCGCTCACGTTCACGCGCAGCCTGCTCCGCACGCTGCACAGCAAGAGCCGTCTCATCGGAAAACAGGTCAAGCTGAACGTATTCCGGCTCTGCACGCACGTCCTGCTCCCGCTGCACGCGGTTCGCTACGACGTACATCCGGCGCACAAGCAGCCCACGGTCCACGATCCGGTCAAACAGCGCCGTCAGCACCCGCAGGAACTCTTTGGACGATGCGGTAGGGGTCTGAAAATTCTCCGACCCGTGTGCGGCCTTCGGAACACGCCGTCCATAGTGGTCGGTCGTGACCGGGCCATGGTATGGCGGACAGGCGGGATCTGTTAAACTTTCGCGGTCATAGCCGACGGTCAGGACAAGCTGACCGGTCACAAGCCCCTTTCGCGCCAGATCCAGCGCCAGTGCGTCCGCCATTTCCTGTGCGACAAGGCGGGCCTTTTCAAACACATACGGGCATTGCAGCACCTGCCCGGAACTGATGCTGTGCGTCTGCGGCTGGTAGGCCTTGATATCCGCAATCGTACACGGCTCACAGCCCCACGCATGGTCGATCAGCAGTTCCGCATTCACGCCGAACATGCGGTACAACAGTTCTTCGTTATAAAATTCATCCGGTTTTCCGAGCGAGCAGCGGACGATATCGCCCATTGTGGAAAGTCCCTTTGCCTCGAGTTTTTTCGCAATCCCGTGCCCGATGCGCCAGAAATCGGTCAGCGGCCGGTGCTGCCAGAGCGTTTCACGATAGCTGCGCTCGGTGAGGCAGGCGACGCGCACGCCGTTTTCATCCGGCTCCACATGCTTGGCCTCGATGTCCATGGCGACTTTGGCCAGATACAGATTCGTGCCGATCCTGGCGGTTGCGGTGATGCCGGTTGTGCGCAGAACATCCAGAATGACTGTCCGCGCCAGTTCCTGCGGCGTCTGGCCGTAGGCGCTTAGATATGGCGCCGCATCGATAAAGACCTCGTCGATGGAATAGACGTGTATATCCTCCGGCGCAAAGTATTTGAGGTAGATCTGATAGATCTGTGCAGAAATCTGCATATATTTTGCCATCTGCGGCGGCGCAGTGATAAAGGAAAGTTCCAATTCCGGGTGCGCGGCGAGTTCCTCTGCGTTGTCACTCCGGCCGTGCAGGCATCTTTCCCGGCGCGCGCTCCCGCCGCATGGCGTTTATCTCGGAAACTCGCTGCACTACCTCAAACAGCCGCGCCCGGCCTGCGATTCCATATGCCTTCAAAGACGGCGAGACAGCCAGGCAGATCGTCTTCTCTGTCCGCGCCGCATCCGCCACAACAAGGTTTGTTTTTAACGGATCCAGTCCCCGCGCCGCGCATTCCACCGACGCATAAAAGGATTTCAGATCGATTGCAAGATACGCCCGTTCTGCCACACGCCCAGCCTCCCTTTGGTTTTTATGCTCCTATCATACCACCGAATTTGGAAAGGATGCAAGTGTTATTAGAAAATTTGTTCGATTTTACGAATAAAAACCTTCTTGTGCCGCTGCGCTGCCGGGTTATTCAATCGTGGCCTGCAGGCACTGATAAACGCCGTCCATGCAGACGAGCAGGGACAGACCGCTTCCCCGCCGGGGTCAGAAGCTGGAACCCCGCTTCGGTGGGGCATGCCTCATAGCAAACGCCGCCCAGGACAGCGTAAACGGGTGTGTCCTTGTCCGGAGTTAAGTCTTCAAATGTGCCGGTATAGATAAACAGGCCCTCATAAGCCGATTTGCTCTGCGAGACGGAAATCGTCTGTTCTCCCGGCTGCGCCTCGAGCGCTTCGCGCTCCGGCGCGGGCAGAAGAGGCGGACGCGTGCTGAGCCAGCGCAGATTGCGCTCGACCAGCTGAACGAGTACGGTATCGGGCTGCGCGTCCTGCATCAAAGACAGGTCGTATGGCATAGAGCGGGAGAACACAGCTGATGCGAATGCCTCGGCCAGATCCTCGTGCAGCGCGTTGCCGAACGAGTCCCGGAAGGCCAGCAGCGCGCCGCTGCCGCCGGATTCTGTGCGGATAAGCTGATCGTCTGCGCTGTGCACTGCGCCCACATACTGAAACGCCCGCTGCCGCGCAAGGCTGAGTCCCTGCTCCTGCTTTTTGGAGGCCGGATAGAGCATCTGATACAGGTCGCCGCCGTGCGGTTGGGGGGAAAAGTCTTCTTCGGCAAGGGCAGAATCCCGGCCGAGCGCCGACAGAATCACGTCGCAGGCCAGCGCCGAGCCGTAGCCATTCCAATGGCTGTCGGTACGGTAATAGGCTGCCTCGCCTGCGCCCAGAAGCGTCTGGCGCACGTCACAGAACGCAACGCCCTGCGCATCCAGAAGCGCCTCCAGCCGGTCAAGGTCTGACGATTCCCCCGCACGGACATAGCGCGCCGGCATATGCGCGGGATAGAGCGTATTTTTATTCGGTGCGCAGACGAACAGGAAGTCTGCACCCTGAGACTGCGCGTATTCCTGCATGAGCGCAAGATTTCGCGCCGCACACCAAAGCTGGCGCTCCGTCATAGGGTCTGCGCCGGTGTAATCAGCCAGTGTGTCGGCGTAATACAGCCAGCCATCCGTGCCGAGCAGCACCTCCGGCGTGGCGGATTCCCGGAAAATGGCCGCGTCCGCCGCAGCGTTCGCCGTGATCAGTTCCTGCCGCAGGCCGAAATGGCCGTCAAAATAGTCTGCCGTATCGGATAGTACGTCAAAATTAAGGCTCCCGCCCACCGTCAGGCGCGGCTTTGCCGCTAAGCGCTCGTTTGCCCCGGAGGCGGACGGGCCTGCGATCACAAAAACAGCCAGCGGCGGCAGGCACATCAGAAGCAGCAGGATACAGATGATCTGTTTGATCGGTTTTTTCATAAGCAGTCCTCAGAAACTTGCATAGATGAATGGCTGGAACGAGCCGGAGGCCAGTGCAAGCAGACACAGTACAAACAACAGCAGCATAAGGCAGCCGTGCAGTGCATTCCAAATGCGCAGCGGTTCGAGTTTTTTCCGCAGCCATGGCCCAAGCGGCAGGCAGAGCGCCAGCGCAAGCACGCACAGCAGAAGGGTTCTGCGGGAAAGCGCCGCCAGCAGTGCGGCCCGGCAGACCACGTCCGGTGAAAAGCCCGTCAGCATGGCGCCAAGCAGCGCGCCCGCCTGTGAGACGTCCGCCGCGCGGAAGACCGCGAAGCCGAGAATCACGGCAAAAAGCGCATATACATGCCCGTACCAGCGGCTTTTGAGTTTCCCCGGCAGCTGCAGCGCCGTCTCCATGCAACTCAGAAGCCCATGCCACAGGCCCCAGAGTACGAACGTCCAGCCCGTTCCGTGCCACAGGCCGGTTGCCAGAAACACGAGCAGTTTGTTCGCCATCGTGCGCAGTATCCCCCTGCGGTTGCCGCCCAGCGGGATATAGAGATAATCGCGGAACCATGCGGACAGCGAAATGTGCCACCGCCGCCAGAAGTCCGTGATGCTGTCGGCACAGTAGGGATAGCGGAAGTTTTCCGGCAGCCGGATACCGAACAGCAGGCCGAGGCCGACAGCCATATCGCTGTAGCCGGAAAAATCGAAATAGAGTTGTAAGCAATAGCAGACCGCACCCGTCCACGCGCACAGCGCGTCGAAGCTGGTCTGCGCGTAAACCGCATTCGCCAGCTGCGCGGCCGCTGCTGCCAGCAGCAGCTTTTTTGCCAGCCCGCAGATGAAACGGGAACAACCGTCAAACGCGCCGTCCCATGTGACGTGCCGTGTGTCCAGCAGCGGCTGCACCTCCGAAAAAGCGCATCAGCGGCCCGGCAGTCAGCTGTGGAAAGAACGTCAGATATTGCAGCGCCCGCCGGAAGCTGCGCGTGCCGCTCTGCGGCGCGCGGGAAACATCCACAATATAGCTGATTGCCTGAAACGTGTAAAACGAGATGCCGAGCGGCAGCGCGCCGTGCCATTTATATGCAGCCAGCACCGCAAGATCGACGGTCACGCAGGCAGCAAGCAGCAATCTGCGTCCGCGCCGGGCACGCATGAGCGCAAGTCCCACGCCGTAGTGCAGCGCGCAGGATGCAAGCAGCAGCGGAAGATGACGCAGATCGCCGAAGGCATAAAACACCAGCCCCGCCGCGATCAGCAGCACATTTTTTGCCCGTATGGGCCGCAGCAGGTGGTACGCGATCAGCACAAGCGGCAGGAATGCGAACAGAAAAATCGGGGAAGCGAAGTTCATAAGCGGTTCTCCTGTGAAAAAGTGCCGCCGCAGAGCGGCGGCACGGGGTGTTACGGGAAATAATACTGGAAGCCGTTATAGACGCTGCCACCGGAGTCGGTCATGGCGTAAGCATCGATCTCGCCCTTGCCGAACTGATAGAGATAGGCGTATTCCAGCTGCACGTCGTACAGACGCGTCTCGCCGTTCTCCTCGATCATCGTCCACGCGTGGTCGTTGTCGGGTTTGCTCTCATGTCCGGCCACGACATAGGCCTGATAGCCGAGCCTGCGGGCACAGTACATGAACGCAGCGGCGAAGCAGTAGCAGTTTCCCTTGCCCTGCTGCAGAAAGACCTCTGCAGCCTCCTGTGCCCAGTCGTCCGTTCCGGCCTCATAGTGCGGCATGGACAGGTATTTGAAATGATCGCGGATATAGTCGAACGCCAGCGAAAGCCGCGTCTCGCGGGCATCCAGCGCATCGGGATTGCTGTCAGACAGAAGCTGCGCGATTCCCGTATCCAGTTCCTCGCTGCCGCTGGTGTACCGGCCGTCTGCACCAAAAGTCAGATGCCCGTCCGCACTGCCGGTCAGAAGCGAACCGTCTGGCTGCACATCATACAGCGCCTGTCCGTCGTCATACAGACCTGCCGGCGGCGGCAGGAGTGCATAGCCGTCCTCACCCGTCTGATAATACAGCGTATCTCCGCAGCGGTTGACGCCGCGCGAAAAGAAGAACAGGCTGCCGTCCGGCTGGACATAGAGAAGCTGTCCGTCCAGTTCCGTCAGACCGGTGCCGGCAAGCGGCTGGCCGTTTTGATAGTAAATCGCCAGGCCGTTGATTTTGACAATCCCGTCCGGGATAGGCACAGGGTCCTGGGCCTCTGTCTTCTGCTCAACAGACGCGGGGTCGTTTTCCTGCACAGGTACCGGAGAGACGGATACTGCTTCCTGTGCGGGAGGCTCTGCCTCCGGCTGCCGCGTGCAGCCGCACAGAAGTACCAGTAGGCACAAAAGCACGGCAGTCAGGACTCGTTTCATGGCGTATCCTCCGCGCGGACAGTGATTGAATCAAATGTCTGCTGCAGCGCGGTGCAGTCCTCTCCGTCAGGATAGATTGCACTGAGACACCACAGAGCGCCGTCCAGCTGCAGAAGCCGCACACGGGCGTTCACCTCCGGCGCGCCGTTATATGCCGGGGCCTGCAGCTGCACGTCATAAATGTCATCACTGTTTTCCACGACCGTGACGATAAAATCCTCCGTCGCGGGTGCAGTATAATAATACGCCTGCACTGCACCGATGCAGATGCGCTCCAGTTCTGCGGTCTTCAGCAGCTCCCTCGAAGTATTCAGCTTCTGCACGTCGATGCGCGCAAGCTGTCCGTCCGTGACCGGAAGGAAGGAATCCAGCCCCTCTGTGGAGGAATCCATTTGCAGCACGTCCGGGTCATAGACCGCGCGCAGGCGGCCCTCTGCGAGATAGACGGTCGTGCCGGGGATGGCAGGCGCAGTTTGCTCCGGTTCCTGCTCCTGTTCAGAACCATCCGTCTCCGGCTGTGCGGGTATGACCGGCTCCTGTACGGAGGCAGGGACGGACGGCTGTGCGGGCGTGCGGAGTTCCCGCATGATCTTCACGCCGAAGATGACTGCCGCAGTGAGCAGCACAAGCGTCAGCGCCAGCAGGAAATAGGGCTTGTTCCGCCGAAGAAAGCGGCCTGGCGTCCGGTTGCGTCGTCTTTCCATGCGTGTCAACTCCTCTCAGGGCTCAAAGCTTCCCATGTCTTCGTGCGGCAGTAGAGCGGGAAGCTGTTGCGGTCCTGCTCGAAGAGAATGATGGACTTCATATCGCGGTAAAGGACCTCCGGCGTTGCGTAGATCAGACCGTCGTTTCCGGTGTCGGTCGTGCGAAGCTGATCCCAATCCTTATAGCGGCTTTGCAGAACATAGGGGTCAGCGACAAGGAAATAGCCCTTGCCGTCGATGGAGGTATAGCCGCAGAGCACCATATAATGCTCATGACTCGTGAACGCACCCTTGAGTACATGAATAATGGCGAGATAGCCCTTGTTGCCAACCTGGTCGGCAAGCTGCGACATATCGACCTCATCCTTTTTATAGATGTTCGGCGCTTCAAGCGTCGTGCCGTAGCGGTCGTATTCGAGATACTGATAATAGCGGGCGATGCCCTCAAAATATTCGTTCGGCAGACCATAACTGACGGGATAATTGTCCTGCAGAGCATAGGTACGCATCCAGCGCGGCGTGATTTCGACTTTGTGATAGGTTGAGAAAACCATTGCGGCGCAAGCGCAGCCGCAGCCGCGATCCTTGAGAGTCGCACCGTTGCCCTCGAATTCAAAGATTTCTCCTGCCCAGTCCGGGTCGGTCTGTGCGAAATAATACAGCTTGTCTGTCTTTCCGCTGCGGGCGACCGTCCCATACGTTCCGGCTTTGGTCAGATTGTATTTGTACATGGCCTCGATATCGTGCCGCATATCCCCGCTCAGCGCCGGAAGGCAGTCCAGCAGATACATCGTCAATTCGTCAAGGCAGGCTTTTTTCTCCGGCAGCCCGCAGAAGCGGTAGATCGTCTCCAGCAGCGCGGCCAGATGTTCGTCAAAATAGGTCTCGACCGGTTCTCCCGCGCGCATCTGCGTGTAGGCGACAAATTCGTTATCGGGGTAATTGTCATTGGAATAGAGTGCCTTTTTGACTGCTTTTACACGTTCGTCGGACTGCCCCGGCAGAATTTCGTATTCCGATTTTTCATAGCGCTCAAGCACATAGCGCGGGATCAGCACACGGTTGAAGGTCACGCCCTCGTATTCAAACGTGCTGCTGCCCAGCACCATCGGCTGCTTCATGGCGGTAAGGATCTGGTCTGTAAAGGCCTCCTGCGCGGCGAAAGCGGGCGCGCAGAGCGGCGCCAGCGCACACAGCGCCAGCACCAGCGCGAGCAATCGGCGGAAGATGGCGTGTTTCATGTGCGCCTCCTTTACTGCTGCGGCATCACGTCGTAGACGTTCTCTGTGCCGTCGGGATCCCGGTAGGTGTAGACGGTAAAGCCGTCATAATAAAGTTCACCGTCCTCGCCCGGGCCGAGGCAGGAGGAGGCGTAGCTGCTGTTGTCCGGCTCGCCGATGGCAGCGGTGAGAGACGAAATATCCTCGCCGATCATCTCCTGCGCTGTGGTGAGCGCGTCCTTCTTCGCTCCGCAGGCGCAGAGCGTCAGCGTAAGCGCCGCGGCAAGCACAATGAGAATCAATTTTTTCATAGGTATCCTCCTGTCAGAACTCGCTGTAGACGAACGCGACGCTCTGCGCGTCCATGCACAGCCAGACCAGAAAAATGGCCGCGGCCAGCAGTGCACAGGCAAGCGCCAGCGTATACCAATGGGAGAAGACAAGCGCTTCAAGCTGCTTCCCAAAATTCTGCAATCGCTTTGTCAACCGCAAGCCACCCCTTCCAGCCAAGGTGCATGGTGTCGCAGAGGAAATAGGACTCATATTCATAGCCCGTCAAGTCCAGCAGCGTCACGTTTTCATATTCTGCGGCAATACGCCGCACGTTTTCATAGTAGGTCTGCCGCCGTTCGGCGGAAAAGCCTGTGTAATCGCTCCACGCGCCGTGCATTGGGACGTGGACGAACAGGATCTGCATCTGCTTTGCTTTGCAGATTGCAAATAGGCAGCGCAGATCGTCATATTCCGGGGAACTGTCATAGCTGACGGACGCGTCCTTCCCGGCCTGCTGCGCGAGCCTGCGGCCGATGTAGGTGTTGTAATAGCTGTCTTCCATACCGAATTCATTTCCGGCGGTCTGCTCCTCCGCCTGATGGACGGCGGACTGCTCTTCCACATCCCAATCGATCGCGCTGCTCTGCGCATTTTGCACGGTGGGCGCTTCGGCAATCACGCGGCGGGAACTTGTCATATCGCGCGTATCGAGAAGCCACTCGGAAATCGCGGCATACGGCGTCAGCAGCACTTCGAGCGCCGTCTGCCCCTTTGCAGCCGCGCGGGGTCAGAAGTCCGGCTGCGGTCGTCTGCTGCAAAGAAGCGCCGTACTGCGCATTATACGCTTCGATCAGTTCCGCCACACGGCGGGCAAGATACTGCCGCTGCTCCGCCGGAATCGTCTTGTCGGACAGAAGCGTCAGCATCTGTTGCTCGGAGAAATTCGCCATAAACAGATCCGGCGCGATGCCGTCTTCGACATATGACTGCGGCGCCGTGATGAGCACGGCCTTTTTCCCCGTCAGGCTCTCACCCGACGCAGCGATGGCCATTGCATGCACCAGCGACTGGCACGAACCGCGCCCGATCAGGTCAACCTGAAAGCCGCAGCGCTTTCCGGCAAAAAAGTTGGCCGGATGGGTGCAGATCTGCGTCGTCTTGAGTTCGCTCGAGCCGAAGACGGGCAGCGTATCGTCCTGTGCAGCCGCCGTGCGGAGCAGATATTCGCCCGTGATCTTCTCCGGGGCCAGTGAATCGCCAAGGCTGTCCGGATAGTCCGGCATGGTCTTCTCCACGCCAAGCCGCACAAATCCCAGCGCCAGCACTGCCGCAAGCAGGCACAAAAGCGCCCTCAAAAAGAATTTTCGCATGGGTTCAGGCGAGCAGCGCCGCGATCTTGGCAGGCGTTGAAATTTCCTCGCGCGTCAGTTCTGCCACATCCAGCGTCTTTCCAAACTGCTCCAGCCGAACCAGAAGTTCAACCAGACCGAACGAGTCGAGAAGGCCTTCCTCAAACAATTCCGTTTCGGGCGTGATTTCACCCGCGTCCGCGCCGGTAATATCATTCAGCACCGCAATAATTTCTTCCAGCATGGTGAATTTCCTCCTAAATGAGTCTCCCAGAGAACAGCAGCAGGCCGAAGCTGAACAGATGGAAGGTTGCCAGCCGCAGCGCCCACGCTGCCTTCGGGTTTTTCTTGAGTGTTTTAAAGCCCTTGCACTGCGTGTCAAGCACGTCGTTCAGACACATCAGCGCGCCGTGATATGCGCCGTAGATCAGATAACCGGGTGTCAGTCCGTGCCATGCGCCCATGAGGAGCATCGTAAGCGCATAGCCGAGATACGAACTTGTGCGCCGCCCCTTGAACCATTTTCCGCGCAGCGCGGCCATGCAGAAGCGCGTATAGACATAATCGCGCAGATAGGTTGACAGCGAGATGTGCCAGCGCGACCAGAAATCCTTCATGTCAAGGCTCAGAAACGGCAGGTCAAAGTTGTCCGGCTGCTCGATTCCCAGCAGATACGCCGTGCCGACGGCCATGCGGCTGTAGCCGGCAAAGTTGAAGAACATGAAAAACGTGTAGCCGTACATATAGGAAACAGTGGCCCAGAAGCCGTGCTCCGGCAGGCTGGACAGCCAAAATTTCCAGATGAGGTTGCCGATGACGAAATTATAGAACGCGCCCGTCATCAGCCGCCACAGGCCGTCCCGCAGCAGCGCGCGGTATTCCTCCCCTGTGCGCATTTTGTGAAGATCGGTCTCAAACCGCCGGTACCGGTCCAGCGGGCCGGAGGACACGGATGGGAAAAAGAGTACAAAATAACTGAGATCCAATAGGTTCAGTTCTGTGATGCGCCCGTCGTAGATATCGATCAGCGGCTGCACCGCACGGAACGACAGATAACTGAGGCCCAGCATCGAAAGCGCCCGCAGGGGTTCGACCCACAAAGACAGCTTGACCAGCAGCAGCGGCAGCAGGCTCAAAGCAACCGCCAGATGAAAGACCCATGCCTTCTTTGCCCGCTTTCGCAGGTACAGATACCAGAAGGTCAGCGCTGTCTGCCAGACCCAGAACGCCGCAAGAAGCAAAAGCGCGTGCGGCGTGCGGAAAATGGCCAGCAGCATGACCGCGCAGACGAGCATGCCGCACACGCGCAGCTGCTTTCCCTTTAGACCGCATATAACCACAGGAGCAGCACAAGCAGAAGCAGCAGAAAATAATCAAGACCGCCGAATGGGTTCATGTGCGCCCTCCTGTCGTGCCGGACGCAAGCTGTGCGGCAAGCTGTTTTTTATCGATCTTGCCGTTGGTGTTCAGCGGGAAGCTTTCAACGGCAAGAATTTTTCGCGGGATCATATAGGACGGCAGGCAGTCTGCCAGCGCAGCTTTGATGCGCCGGGCACGCTGCAAAGCGCCTTCGCCGTCCGGCTTTTCCAGCAGGACGAATGCCGTCAGCGCCGTCACGCGTCCGTCCTGCAAAACAGGCAGAACAGCGGCGCGGGCAATGTTTGGCAGCTTGACGAGGTTGTTCTCCACGTCCTCCAACTCGACCCGGAAGCCGTTGAGTTTGATCTGCCCGTCCAGACGGCCCAGATAATAGAGCATGCCGTCCTCCATACGGCACAGATCGCCTGTGCGGTAGCCGCGCAGACCGCCCTCCGTGCGGAAAAACAGGGCCTTGTTCAACTCGGAACGTCCAAGATACCCGGGGCTGACAGCCTCGCCGATCACCAGGAGTTCGCCCGGTTCACCATCCGGTAATGCGCGGCCCCGTTCGTCGGCAATGATTGCCTGCACATTTTCAAAGGGCCTGCCGATGGGAAGCGGCGCATCCGCGTCCAGCATGGCCTGCGTGATCTCTGTGCCCGTCACAAGAACTGTCGTCTCCGTCGGCCCATAGGCGTTCACGACCGGCACGCCTGGGAATCTTCGCAGCAGTTCCGCCGCCAGTTTTTTTGTCAGTACCTCGCCGCAGAACAGGAACTGCCGCACCTGCGGCAGAAGTTCCGCACAGAATTGCTCAGAATGAATGCAGAACTCCGCAAGAGACGGCGTGGACACCCATGCGTCCGGCCTTGCCTCGCGCAGAAGCTGAAAAAGCGCCTGCGGGCTTTCCAGCGTCTGCCGGTCTGCCGTCCAGAGTGTCATGCCCCGGCTGAGCGCCTCGTAAAGCGCACAGACGGAGACATCGAACGAATAGGAAATTTCATTGAGAAACGCGCCGCCCTCCGGCAGCCGCGCAAACCACGGTTTTACGCCTGTGTGGAATGCGGCAAGATTGCCCGCTGTGATCTGCACGCCCTTGGGTGTCCCGGTCGAGCCGGAGGTGAAGAGCAGATAAGCCGTCTGCTCCGGTCGGATCCAGCCGGAGTGCGGCGCGGGCAGTGCAGGCTGCGCAAAAATCTGCGCGAGATCCTCTTCGCAGAGCGTATGCTCCGCCGAAAGACCGGAGGCGCGCAGATCGACCAGCACGGACGGCTGCGCGTCATGCAGAATCTGCGCGGCGCGGTCTGTCGGATACGTCGTATCGACAGGAATATAGCCGTGCCCGGCCTTGAGCGCGCCGAACATGCAGGCGGGAATGGCCGACTGCTTGTGGCCGTAGATCATGACCGGCCTGCCGTCGCTTGGCAGCGTGCGGCGAAGGTACGCCGCAAACGCATCCGCCATGCGGTTCAGCGCGGAAAAAGCTTACCTTCTCATCATGATAGCGGATCGCAATGCGGTCCGTTTCTGCATAGTGCTCCAAAGCTTCCAGAATAAACATGCGTATGTATCCTCAATCATCCGTTGCGTCCCACTGGTGCGTCAGCGCCATGCGCGCGTCATCGGCCATAAAATAATCGCGCGGGTTTTCCGCAAAATGTCCGCCGTACAGCGGGTCAAACCAGCATGCCGTCCCGTTCACGACCGCGCGTACCCACGCATGGTCAACCGGCTCTGGAGCGTCCGCACGCAGGAACGTGCCCTGCACGATCTGTGCTTCGCAGCCCATGCGCCGTAGCAGGACTGCTGTCAGCGCGGCCTGCGCGTCGCAGTTGCCCTTGCGCTTTTGCAGCAGTTCCAGCGCAAGTGAATTGGTCAGTTCGTCCGTAAACCCGCCGGAGGTATCGGCCAGCGTAGCGCGGTAGGTAATGCCGGTGCAGAGGAAATCATAGACCGTGCCGAGATTTGCAACAAGGTCGGCCTTCGGGTCGCATAACTCCTGCAAAAGCGCAAGAACCGCCTCGTCGAGTTCCGCATTTCCGGTTGCCTGACCGGCGGGCGTATATGGCTTGGCCGCACAAGCGGCGCAGCCAAGTGCCATCACTGCCGCCAGAAGCAGCAAAATAAGCTTTTTCATGGCATCATTCCGCACGGTGCGCGCTCGTCAGCCCGATAGCGCAGACCGTATCGCCGTCTAATTCAAAATACAGCGACGCGGGAATGGTCAGACTGTCCTGTGCGGCCAGCGCGTAGGTCATGGTGTTTCCAGCCTGCGTATACTCCGTTCCATATGCGGCCTCTACGTCTTTCCGGCTTGCGCCGATTCCGACGCCCTGCGCAGTCTGCACGTCTGCGGTGCAGTAGAGTTCCAGCAGACGGTCGGCATCGCCGTCGGGGTAGGTATAGAGAATTCGGTCGGAATAAGCATAGGTCTTGTCCATCCCCGTGTAGACGCAGGAGACAGCCTCGGAATAGGTATAATCTGTCCCAAACGCGTCAAGCAGCGCAGAAACGGACGTATCGGGCCGTACCGCAGTTCCACCCACGGTCAAGGTCAAATCAACCTCGGAAATTGTTTTTTTGCCGCAGCTGCCGAGCAGTGCGCACAGCAGCAGAGCGGTCAGAAGCAGACAGATTGTTTTTTTCATACCGCCCGTCCTCATTCCGCGTCAACGACCGTCTCAACGCCGTTTTCAAGATAGGTAAAGACGGTCACGCCGTCATAGATCCAGATCCCGTCGTCGCCCGGGCCGGAGCAGGAAGCCTCATATAGCTTCTGCTGCGGCTCGCCGAGCGCGTCCAGCAAAAGCTGCGCGTCCTGATCGACAAAGCTGAGCGCCGTCTCCAGTACGCTGGGCGTTTCCGCGTCCTCCGTCAGCGCCGGTTCTTCTGCTTCCGGCTCTGCAGGTTCCTCCGCTTCCGCAGGTGTCTGCACCTCGGGTGCGGGCTCCGGTTCCTGTGCAGGCTGCTCGTCAGCAACGGGGGATACCTCCTGTACAGGGGGCTGCGCAGGCTCCGGCTTTTCGCCGCAGGCGGTCAGGACTGCCGCTGCAGCCAGCAGCAGGCAGATCAGCAGCATACTCGTAAGCTTCTTTTTTCACAGTTCTTTCTCTCTCCTTCTGCGCGGCCGTCAGTGCTTCAGATAGCGGGCGGGCGCGGATTCATATGTCACCTGCCAGGCGCTGTGCGTCTCGTTGCTGATGCCGGCGCGCAGGTTATAGTTTTCGATCTGCGGGTCAAAGAGGAAAGTCTCGCCGTCCAGTTCGATCTCGACCCAGCCGTGTGCGATGGGGTACCAGTTCCAGCTGTAGCCGCATTCGCCGACAATGGGCGAGGCCAGATAGCCGAGCTTTCTTGCAAGCAAACAGAACACGGCGGCGAAGTTATAGCAGTCGCCCTTGCCGGTCGAAAGGATCTTGTCGGCAAATTCCAGCTGTTTGTCGTAAGGGATTGTCTTGACCTCCGGACCGTAGGCTGGGTTCCGTCCAAGATACCGCAGTGCCCGGACAGCCTCATAGCAGGCATGCAGGCATTCTTCCTGTGTCATGTCCTCTGTGGTGCAGGCGGCGATGAAGTCGTCCAGCTTTGCGTCCAATTCCGTGTTTCCGGTCGTGTAGAAGCCATTTTCATCGTATAAGTACTCACCGAAAACGCCGTTTCGGCGCAGAAGGCCGTCCGCCCGGACGAAGACAGCGTGTCCTTCGAGATAATGCGGGGCGTAATCGGCCAGGATCCGGCCTGTTTCGTCGCAGCGGTAATAGCGGCGGTTCTGCTCATCCAGGAAGCCCGTTCCGCGTACGACGCGGCCATCGGCGTCTACAAAGAACCCGCTCGTACCGGACAGATGGATGCCCGGCGTAAACGAAAGCGCATCCAGCGCGTCCGCACGGTAATGCTCCTGCTCATCTGCATCGTCCAGATAATAGTCATGCGGCAGAACGGCCTCGACCAGATCGGCATAGTCTGCCCGATCCTCCGGCACGTCCAGCAGCAGCGAACGGCGGACGCCGTTGATCGCTTCTGTGTCCGGCGCACGGCCCAGTGCGCGGTTGACCAGCACCGCCGCCTGTGCGCGCGTGATTGGGGCAGACGCAGGCACATCTTCTGCCTGCGCGCCATCCGGCATCAGCGCCTGCGCAGCCTGTAAAAGAGCGGGTGAAGCGGACTGCTCCGTCTGGCCGAGCGCGGACAGAAGCGCCGTCAGGAACGTGTCCGGCATGACGGATGCACTGGGGAAGAAGCATGTTTGTCCCTCTTCCTGCGGCAGATATCCGCCCATGGTGCTGACCGCCTCATAATACCAATACTCCGGCAGGACATCATCATATTGTGCAGGCTCTGCGCTGCGGGGCGCGTCCTGCGTCAGATTGTACAGAAGCTGCGCGCAATCCGCGCGGCGCAGCGGCTCGTCCGGCCGGAAAAAGCCGTCAGACGCGGCCATATAATTCTGATGAACGTGATACTCCGGCTCCGGTTCCGGTTCAGGCTCCGGCACAGGCGCGGCCTGTATCGCAGGCTCCTGCACTTCCATGGTCTCCGGCTCCGCCGCGCTCTGGCAGCCGCACAAAAGCACGCACAGAACCGCGCACAGCAGCGCGGCCCATACGCCTCTTTTTGCATTCGTCCGCCAGGACGGGGATTCATTCTCGTCCGTTTCTCCATTTCTCCAACTACCCGTCTTTTTTAGTTTCATGCACGCTCTGCATGGTGGAAACATCAAAAACTGGTATAAATTATACACCAATATCCATTATAATCTATCCCACCGTCAAATGCAAGACGGCAGGAGGGGGAATTGTGTAAATCATGGCAGCCCGGCGCGGCATAAACGAATCCCCCGCCTCACGGCGGGGGATTTTCTGCTATTTACAGGTGCAGCACGCGGTCACGGATTTCCTGCGTCCGGCCCTGGTTCCAATACTGGGTGCCAATGTAGCCGCAGGTGCGGCGGGCGACGTTCATCTTGGACTGGTCGGTGTTGCCGCACTGCGGGCAGACCCAGATCAGCTTGCCGTCCGCGTCTTCCTTGATTTCAATCTCGCCGTCGAAGCCGCAGACCTGACAGTAATCAGACTTCGTGTTGAGTTCGGCGTACATGATGTGGTCATAGATAAATTTCATGACCTCCAGCACAGCGTCGAGGTTCTGCTGCATGTTCGGGACCTCGACATAGCTGATCGCGCCGCCGGGCGAGAGAGCCTGGAACTGCGACTCAAAGGCCAGCTTGTCAAAGGCGTTGATATGCTCGGTCACATGGATGTGATAGGAATTTGTGATATAGTTCTTATCCGTGATGCCCGGAACGATGCCAAAGCGCTTCTGCAGACATTTGGCGAATTTATATGTCGTGGACTCCAGCGGCGTGCCGTAGAGCGAGAAATCGATGTCCGTCTCGGCCTTCCACTTGGCGCACGCGTCGTTGAGGTGGTGCATGATATCGAGTGCGAACGGCGTCGCGGCCGGGTCGGTGTGGGACTTGCCGGTCATGTACTTGACGCACTCATAAAGCCCCGCGTAGCCGAGAGAGATGGTCGAATAGCCGCCGTAGAGCAGCTTATCGATCGGCTCGCCCTTTTGAGCCGGGCCAGCGCGCCATACTGCCAGAGAATCGGCGCAGCGTCGGAAAGCGTACCCTTTGAGCCGGTTGTGGCGGCACATGAGCGCACGGTAGCACAGGTCAAGCCGGTCGTCAAAAATTTTCCAGAACTTATCCAGTCCGCCGCCGGACGACAGCGCCACATCCACCAGGTTGATCGTCACGACGCCCTGATTGAATCTGCCGTAATACTTGGGCTTACCCGGCTCGTAATTGCCGGCGTTTGCCACATTGTTCCAGCCTGTGCCGGAGCGGTCGGGCGTGGGGAAGCTGCGGCAACCCATGCAGGTATACACGTCGCCGTGACCCGGCGTTTCGCCCTTGGAAAGCTTGAGTTCGCGCATCTTTTTTTTCCGAGATGTAATCCGGAACCATCCGCTTGGCCGTGCAGCGCGGCGGCCAGCTTCGTCAGTTCCCAATAGGGGCTGTCTTCCGTAATATTGTCCTCTTCGAGCACATAGATGAGCTTCGGGAAGGCCGGGGTGATCCACACGCCCTTTTCGTTCTTCACGCCCTGATAGCGCTGGCGGAGTGTTTCTTCGATGATGATGGCAAGGTCTTTGCGCTCCTGCTCCGTTCTGGCCTCGCCGAGATACATGAAGACGGTGATGAACGGGGCCTGCCCGTTGGTGGTCATGAGCGTGACAACCTGATACTGGATGGTCTGGACGCCACGGCGGAGCTCGTCGCGCAGGCGTGTCTCAACGACGCTGGTGATGGTTTCTTCCGAGGGCTGCACACCGAAGGACTTGATCTCCTCGAGCACGGAGCGGCGGATCTTCTGCCGGGAAATATCGACGAACGGAGCCAGATGTGTCAGGAAATGGACTGGCCGCCATACTGGTTCGAGGCGATCTGCGCGATGATCTGGGTTGCAATGTTGCAGGCCGTGGAGAAGCTGTGCGGCTTTTCAATCAGCGTGCCGGAAATGACTGTACCGTTCTGGAGCATGTCCTCCAGATTGACCAGATCGCAGTTGTGCATGTGCTGGGCGAAATAATCCGCGTCGTGGAAGTGGATGATGCCCCTCGTTGTGCGCGTCAACGATGTCCTGCGGCAGCAGCACGCGGGCCGTCAGATCCTTCGACACCTCGCCCGCCATATAGTCGCGCTGGACGGCGTTGACGGTGGGGTTTTTGTTGGAGTTCTCCTGCTTGACCTCCTCGTTGTTCGACTCGATCAGGGACAGGATCTTCTCGTCCGTCGTGTTGGACTTGCGCACAAGCGTGCGGGTATAGCGGTATGTAATATAGTTCTTGGCAACCTCAAATGCGCCGTGGGCCATGATCTGATTTTCGACCAGATCCTGAATTTCCTCGACGGACAGCGCGCGGTTCATGGACAGGCAGTTGTTTTCCACGCTCTCGGCGATGCGGCGGATCTGCATCGGCGTCAGCCGTTCGTCCTCCGAGACGACGTTGTTAGCCTTGGTTACGGCTGCGATGATCTTGACGATATCGAACGTTGCTTCCGAGCCGTTGCGTTTGATGATCTTCATGCTGGTTCCTCACTTTCTATTTGTACGCGCGTAAAAAAACGCGCGGGGACAGGCTTTGCGTGCAGCACATCCCGTGCGGTGCAGTCATAACTATACTGGATATTGTGCCCGATGTCAAGAGCTTGTCTCTATATTTTGTGGATATCGAAAACAAATAATACCGTGAAACACAATATCTTGTGTTTCACGGTATCTGCACATATGAAATCTCTGATACTGCTGCGTCTACTGGTTCTCCCGGTATCTGGCGAGGAACTGTCTTGTGCGCTCGGCCTGCGGGTTTTCAATCACATCGCGCGCCGGGCCCTGCTCGACGATCACGCCGCCGTCCATGAAGATCACGCGGCCTGCGACATCGCGGGCAAACGCCATTTCGTGTGTGACGATGATCATCGTCATGTGCTGCTCGGAAAGCGAGCGGATGACCTTCAAAACCTCCCCGGTCAACTCGGGGTCGAGCGCCGAGGTCGGCTCATCAAAGCAGAGAATATCCGGCTGCAAGGCCAGCGCCCGCGCGATGGCCACCCGCTGCTGCTGACCGCCGGAAAGCTGATGCGGATAGAGATCCATCTTTTCCTTCAGCCCGACCTGCGTCAAAAGTTCCTCTGCACGGGCGGCAATCTGTGCGTGGACCTGTTTTTTTTCGCGTTTTGTAATCCGGCTGCTCCTTTGCCAGCAGTTCGCTTGCCAGCATGACATTCTGCCGGGCCGTATACTGCGGGAACAAGTTGAAATTCTGGAACACGAGGCCGAAGTGCAGCCGCTTGCGGCGGATTTCGCGCTCCTTCTGCGTATTGGGGTCGGCGTCGTCGAAGAGCGTCTTGCCGTTCACCACGATCTGTCCCTCGTCGGGAACGGTCAGAAAATTGAGGCACCGCAGCAGCGTCGTTTTGCCGCTGCCGGACGAGCCGATAATGGCGACCGTCTCGCCCTTTTCGAGCGAGAAATCGACGCCCTTCAGGACGACGGTATCCTTGTCGAAGCTTTTTTTCAGGTTTCTGACTTCCAGAACAGACATACTGCCGCCTCCTTACGCCTTGAAATAGTCCAGCCTTTTCTCCAGCGCGTCAAGCAGCAGCTGCAAAACGCCGGAGAACAGCAGATAATAAATGCCAGTGAAGAACAGGGGCCAGATTGCGCCGGAAATGCCCTGCGAGCCCTTTTAAAAATGCCTGACCGGCCCAGATGATCTCCTGCAGGGCGATGATGCGGGACAGGGATGTATCCTTGACCAGCGTGATGATCTCGTTGGACATGGGCGGCACGATGCGCTTGACCATCTGCAGAAGCGTGACCTTGAAGAAGATCTGCCGGTTCGTCATGCCGAGCACCTGCCCGGCCTCCTGCTGGCCCTTGGGGACGCCCTGGATGCCGCCGCGGAAAATCTCGGAGAAATAGCACGCGTAATTGAAAATAAACGCGATAGAGGATGCGAGGAAGCGCCCAGCCTCGCCGCCGCCCCAGATGTTTTGCCCATCACAAGGCCGGAGAAATAATAAAACACCAGCAGCTGCAGCATCAGCGGCGTGCCGCGCACGACCCAAATGATAAAGCGCACGATGATCCGGATGGGCTTGAAGTCCACATAGCACCAGATCTGGAACCGCTGCCACCACGTCAGCTTCGTGTTTTTGGGCAGATTTTTAAGAAGCGGGCGCAGAAAGCCGAGCGGAGTCCAGCTGCTCATAGAGCCGAAGGAAATGATCAGGCCCAGCGGGATCGCGCCGATGAGCGTCACGAAAAACAGCTTGAGCGTCTGTAAAAAGCCAATATTCAGCGCCTGAAATACAATGGGGAACTGTTCGGAAAATGTCGTCATGGTATGTACCGCCTGTCGTTATTCTGGACACGGCGGTTTCCCCGGCGGATCTGCCGCCGGGGAAACCGTTGTCTATCTTACTGGAAAAGGAGTGCTGTGTCAATCACTTCTGTTCGATGACGGCAGCCTGTACGACGTAAGTCTCTGCGATCTTCAGTATGGAGCCGTCGGCATAGCTTGCTTTGAAGAAGTCATTCAGCTTCTGGACAAGGTCGGAACCCTTGCGGAAGCCGACGCCGTACTCTTCGGAGTTGAGGCCGCAGGTGTAAGTGAGGTTCGCATAGCCCGTGCCCTCGCCGACCATGGCGGCAGCCATGAGAGAGTCGATGACGGCGGCATCAGACGTACCGGCAGCCACCTCCATCAGCGCGTCAGACTGTGCGGAGACGGGCGTGACGCTGTAGCCGAGAGCGTTCAGTTCAGCCTCACCGGCGGAGCCGGCTTCGGCGGCAAAGGTCAGATCCTTGACGGATTCGACGGTCTGATAGTCGGCGGCCTTATCAGCCGGGACGATCACGACCTGCGCGTTGTTGCAGTAGGCGTTGGAGCACGCCATGGCGCTTGTGACCTCGGGCGTGAGCGTCATGCCGTTCCAGACGCAGTCGATGGTCTTGCTGTCAAGCTCCAGAACCTTGTTGTCCCAGACGATCTCGACGAATTCCACCTTGACGCCGAGGGAATCGGCAAAGGCCTTGGCCAGATCGGCGTCGAAGCCGATCCATTCGCCGGATTCGTTCTGGTAGTCCATCGGGGCAAAATCGGTAATGCCGACCACGAGCGTGCCCTTGTCCTGAATGTAGGCAAGATCGGATTCCTCGGCGGGTTTGGACGCACAGGCTGCCATGGACAGAACCATCAGCGCAGCCAGCAGCAGAGCGGTCATCTTTTTCATTTTCTGTTCCTCCTGAAAGTATTGGATGGGGTGTCGCTTTGTTTATCGTGCTAATAATTTACCATACTGATTCGCTAATGTAAAGAACCAAAAATGCAAAAAGAAAAGCTGCCTGGAATCTGCGGAATTGTGAAAATTCGACAAGCAAGCTTTCTACACAGCGCACCGGGGCGGAGCGGCTCCGCAGCAGGATGCTGCAGCTTTTATTTAAAAGTCGATGCCGGTCACATCCGTAACGCTTCTTTGCTGCGAACGGCTTGTGACCGGCATGGATTTCTACAAACTGTATGTCTGGAAGCGTGTCATGCTTCCTCACGGTACGCCTTCAATCCGGCGCGGCCTTCTTCGGTGACGGGCTTGAGCCAGCGGCAGAAGAGATGTTGCGGAAGCAGTATTCCAGCGAGCAGAAGATCAGTCGTCGAGATAGTCGTGGCCGAAAGATTGTCGCCCACAGCGAACAGGGAGACGAGCGGGTGCCGCGCGGCGATCATGGCCAGGCCCACAACAAGGCCCATCAGCGGCACCAGCACGGAAAAGCGCCGGCGTCGGCTACGCCGCGCCGGATCTTTGCCGCTGGCCCGATAGACTTGCCGACCATGATGACACAGGCGTTGCCAAGGCCGACGAAGAAGGCGAAGGCAAGTTCAGAAAACGTCTTGAAGATGGTCATGCCCGCATAATATTCATAGCCCATGTTGGCGTAGATGCGGTTGAGCGTCAGCATGCCGAGGGCCCACAGTCCCTCGTTCGACATGACGGGCAGCGCCCGCGTGCAGAACTCGCCCAGCTGCTTCCACGAAAAACGTGAACAACTCCCGCACCGGTCCCATCAGCAGATTCTTTTCAAACGCCGAAAAATAAGAATCAGCACCGGCCCCAGCCACGAAGAGATGCACGTCGCGATCGCCGCGCCCTGCACGCCGAGCTCCGGCAGGCCGAACGCGCCGAAGATCAGGCCGTAGTCGGCAAACGCGTTGGCAATGGTCGTGACGATGGAGACATAGAGCGGCAGCGGACGCGCTCGGTCCCGCGCAGGACGTTGGACAGCAGATACGTCAGCGCGACGGCCGGATACGAGAAGCAGACGATCCGCAGATACCGGCAGCCCGTCTCTATGACGGCAGGCTCCTGATTGAACAGGCCGATGACCCATGCCGGCGCCGCCAGCGCGACGGCCAGAAAACAGAGCGAGACAAGCATCGCCAGCATGAGTCCAATACCCATCACGCGCCGGATTCCCTTGAGATCCTTGACACCCCAATACTGCGAGATGAACACGCTCATGCCAGAGCAAAGGCCGAAGCCCAGAAGGCCGCACAGCCAGCCCCACTGAGCCGCCATACCGACGGCGGAGAGCGTCACGTCGCCCAGCTGTGATACCATCAGCGTGTCAACCAGCTGGAACGAACTTGTCAATACGTTTTGCAGCGCGACCGGGATCGCCAGCTTCACGGTCACGCGCCAGAAGGGCTTATCGCCCAGATAATCAGTTAGTTTCATAAGAAAAAATACTCCGGTAAAAAGACAAATAGGCAAAGATGTTGGGGATGCTGCCTATGGCAGTATCCCCACGAAAGGTGGCGCAGGACACCTCGTCAGAAGAAAGCCTTTCGGAACGCATCCTTGCAAAGCAGGGATGCTTATCCTGTCGGCTTCCTTCTTCCGCTCCAAAACGCAAGCGAAACTCGCGTTTTGGCTTTGACGGAGTGCGTAGGGGCCGATGCCCACATCGGCCCGGCAGAATGCACCGTTTTTACGGTATTCTTCGGCGAATTTGCAACTTCCCAACGGGCCGATGTGGGCATCGGCCCCTACAATAAACGAGGGAAGTGCATACAAAAGGGGCTTACGCCATACCAGCGGTGATGATGGCCATCTTGTAGACCTCGTCGGCATTGCAGCCGCGGGAGAGGTCGTTGATGGGGGCGTTCAGGCCCTGCAGGATGGGGCCGTAGGCCTCAAGCCGCCGAGCCGCTGGGCGATCTTGTAGCCAATGTTGCCAGCCTCAATGCACGGGAAAATAAAGGTGTTGGCATAGCCCGCGACCTTGCTGCCGGGGAACTTCAGCTGACCGACGACCGGGGAGACCGCCGCGTCAAACTGCATTTCGCCGTCGATGGCAATCTCGGGCGCGAGCTTCTGCGCTTCGATGGTGGCATCGTGGCTGAGCTTGACGGTGCCGCCCTTGCCGGAGCCCTTGGTGGAGAAGGACAGCAGCGCGACCTTCGGGTCGATGCCGAAGAACTCTGCCGTGCGGGCGGACTCGACGGCCACTTCCGCCAGCTTCTGGGCTGCGGTGAAGGTCACGGCGCCGGTCGCCTTGTCAACGGTGTCCTGATAGTCGATGTTGATGGCGCAGTCGCCCATGCAGTACTTCTCGTCGTTGCCGTCCTTGTCCTTGCGGAAGAGGATGAAGGAGGAGGAGACGAGGTGCGCGCCTTTCTTCGTCTTGACCAGCTGCAGAGCCGGACGGACGGTATCGGCGGTGGAGTAGGTCGCGCCGCCGAGCAGCGCGTCGGCCTTGCCCATCTTGACGAGCATGGTGCCGAAATAGTTGCCCTTGGCCAGCGCGGTGCGGCAGTCTTCCTCAGACATCTTGCCCTTGCGCAGCTCGACCATCTTTGCGACCATCTCGTCCATACCGGCGTAGGTGGCCGGGTCGATGATCTCGGCCTTGGCGATGTCGAAGCCGCCCTTGGCTGCGGCAGCCTTGACCTCGTCGACATTGCCGATGAGGATGACGTCCATCAGATCGTCCTTGATCAGGCGGTCGGCCGCTTCGAGGATGCGGGCGTCGGGGCCTTCGGTGAAGACGATGGTGCGGCGGGTCGCCTTGAGGGCGCTGATCAGTTTTGTAAACATGGTGTGTTACCTCCATTTTGCGGTTTTCCGCTGTTATCTAGCCTCCAGTATACAACGAAATCCAGCATAAAACAACACCTCAGGCAAAAAAATTCCGTCTATTTGGAACTGTGCACCGGGATGGTGATTTCGGTCACGAATTTTTCAGGGTCGCTGGTCAGGCCGTAGTCGATCATTGTGATCTCGCGGGAAAAGCCCGCCGGGGTCAGAGCGTGCGCATCGATGTACGCAAGCAGGCGCGCATACGTTCCGGTGCTTGCAGATGGCTGCCCCGGAAGCGGACGCGCACGCACTGGCTCTGTTCCAGCTCTGTCACGTCGCCCTCGAACATGTCCTCCTGTTCAAGCGCGAGGAACATCCCGTCGTACTGCGAAAAGTTCCCTGCCCGCAGATGCGCCTCAGACACGCTCACGCCGACCTTGCCGAGAAAAATCAGCGCCTCTGCCTGCCGCTGCGCAAGCTGGATGGTCGGCAGTTCCAACTCGCTGCAATCCGTGATGCGCAGCGTCTGGCCGATCCAGAACAGGCGGCAGGACTCGCTTTCAATCTGTTCGATCTGTCCCAACGGCGGTGCGCGCGTGGTCTTTTGCGCCTACAGACTGCGCGATGGATACCGTCGTGCCCATTGCAAGCCCCACGATCATCACGGTCAGCATGTGCATCACCTGCGAGCCGACGGACACTGCCGTTGTTGCCTCCACGCCTGCGTACTGTCCGATGATGAACAGATCAGCCATGCCATAGAGTGTCTGCAGAAAATAAGACAGCAGATACGGCAGCGAGAACCGCACGACATTTTTTAAAACGCTTCCTCTTGTCAGATCCAGTTCCATGATAACGGCCCCCTTTTGCCGCACATTATAAACGTTGCAGCTATTGCAAAGTCAAGCTTTTTTTGCAGAAAGGGTTTACTTTTTCCCGGTTATCACATATAATATGTGGCGTTTGCGCCGCTTCCCGGCGCGAGTATGTCTCAAACGAGGTGCGGTATGCAGCACAGTCATCATTTTCACGGGCAGATGTCCGATACCTTCCGCGCGGCGGTCTTCGTCACGCTCTCCGGTGGCTTTCAGGACGCCTATACCTACATCAGCCGCGGTCAGGTCTTCGCCAACGCGCAGACCGGCAACATCGTGCTTCTGAGCGCAGCGCTCCTGCGGGCGACTGGGCCGTGTGCCTGAAATATCTCATTCCGATTCTGTCTTTCGTGCTCGGGACAATGGCGGCGGAGTTCATCCACATCCGGTTCCGCAATTTCCGGCAGCTGCACTGGCGGCAGCTGGTGCTATTGCAGGAGATCGTGTTTCTGTGCGCCGTCGGCTTCCTGCCGCACACGCTCGACCCGCTGGCAAACGCACTTGTCTCGTTCGTATGTGCCATGCAGGTGCATACCTTCCATAAAATCCACGGCCATGTCTATGCCAGTACCATGTGCATCGGCAATCTCCGCTGTGCGGCGGAGGCGTTGGGCGAATATCTGCGCGGCCATAACCGCGCATCGCTCGACGCGACAAAGACCTATTTCGGCGTCATTCTCGTCTTCGCCGCAGGCGCGGGCCTCGGCAGTCTCGTGACAGAGTTCACCGATATCCGCGCCATCTGGATCTGCTGCGGATTGCTGCTTGTCAGCTTCATCCTCATGTTCATCCGAGACGACAGGGAAGCGTGAACGTGGGAGCCGTCTGAGGCAGAACCGTCAACCCCTTTGTAGGGGCGGACGCCTCTGTCTGCCCGTCAGAACGAGAGAATTTGGAAAAATTTAGGTGAATTTGCATGTAGCTGCCGCTTATGCTGTAGGGGGGCGATGCCCACATCGACCCGGCAGATTGCACCGATTTTTCGGTAGTCTTCGGCGAATTCGTAACTTCCCAACGGGCCGATGTGTACCGGCAAGCGGCAGACCCACATCCGTAACGCTCCTTCGTCGCGAACGGCTGTGACCGGCATCGGCCCCTACAACGAAATACGCTGGTGTTTCATACAAAACCGGCCCGCTGCGTTCTTTGCAGCGGGCCGGACTTTTTACAGAACCTTCCCCAGAAAATCCTGCAAGCGCGGATTTTGCGGGTGCTCAAAGATCTGCTCAGGGGTTCCCTGCTCGACGAGCTTGCCGTCGGCCATGAACAGCACGCGGTCGCCCACCTCGCGGGCGAAGCCCATCTCGTGCGTGACGACGACCATCGTCATGCCCTCGTGCGCCAGCTCCTTCATGACCTCCAGAACCTCGCCGACCATCTCCGGGTCGAGCGCGCTCGTCGGCTCGTCAAAGAGCATGACCTCGGGCTCCATCATGAGCGCGCGGACGATGGCCACGCGCTGCTTCTGGCCGCCGGACAGCTGCGCGGGGTACGCATTTCCTCGATCGCCGAGGCCGACGCGCTGCAAAAGCTTCAGCGCCTGCGCGTCCGCCGCCTCCTGCGATTTATGCAGGAGTTTCACGGGCGCGAGAGTCATGTTTCGCAGGATGGTCATGTGCGGGAAAAGATTGAAATGCTGGAACACCATGCCCATCTTCTGCCGGTGGAGGTTGATGTTGCAGCTTTTGTCAGTGATATCGACGCCATTGAACAAAATCTGCCCACCCGTCGGGACCTCCAGCAGATTGAGGCATCGCAGAAATGTGGACTTACCAGAGCCGGACGGGCCGATTACGACGACAACCTCGCCCCGCTTGATATCGACCGAAACGCCGTCGAGCGCCTTGATGGCGGACGCGCCGGTAAAATGCTTTTTCAGGTCATGGACCTGAATCAGAACGTCAGTGGTCACTGCTGCGCAGCCTCCTTTCCAGCTTGCTTACCAGATGCGAGAAGAACACAACCATGATGAGGTACAGAGCCGCGACGATCAACAGCGGCATAGCCTGAATGTAGGTCTGCGAACGGATGATCTCGCCGCCCTTGGTCAGATCGTTGACGGCCACATAGCAGGCGACAGACGTTTCCTTCAGCAGCACGATAAACTCATTCGCCAGCGCGGGCAGCACGTTTTTGAGCGCCTGCGGGATGATGATATAGAGCATCGTCTGCGCAAAGTTGAGGCCGAGCGACCGGCCTGCCTCATTCTGTCCTTCATCGACAGCCATGATGCCGCCGCGGATGATCTCGGCGACGTAAGCGCCGGAGTTGATGCCGAATGTCAGCATGGCGACGGGCGTACCGTTGCGCGCGGTGGAGAAGACGACAAAGAACATGATGAGAATCTGGATCATTGCAGGTGTACCGCGGATGACGGTCAGATAGACTTTGCAGAGCCAGTTTGCGATGTTCAGAAGCGTCCGGCCGGGGCCGGGACGCATGGTTTCATGCGTCTTGTCGTGCGTCGAGCGGATAATGGCGACGATCGTGCCGATCAGGATACCGAGCAGCACGGCGGCCAGCGCGATCTGGAGCGTATTGCCCAGACCCTTTACGATATATTTCCAGCGATCTTTGGTGATGAAGCAGGTGACAAAGTCCTTGGCGACCTTTGCAATCCATGTCCGAAACCATTCTGTCATGGGCGAAGCGCTCCCTCTTTTCTATAAAGTCGTATTGCGCGAAGCAGCGGGGCGGAGCATCGCTCCGTCCCGTTGCGAAGATACAGATTGAATTTTTATTTGCCGATGTACTTGTCAACGATGGACTGCAGCGTGCCGTCGGCGGTCAATTCGGACAGCGCCTTGTTGACTTTCTCCAGCAGGTCGGTGTTTTCCTTGGCGATGGCAATGGCATAATCCTCAACGGCATATTCGGTGTCGAGGATGTGCAGGCCCTCGTTGGCCGCGACCAGCGCCTTCGCAGGCTCATTGTCGAGAATGACGCAGTCAACCTGCCCGTTCTTCAGGGCTTCGACGGCGTCGGTCGTCTTGCCGAAGGACTTGACGGTGCCAAGACCGGCATCTTCAATGTCGGACGTGGCATAGATAAAGCCCGTGGTGCCTGCCTGCGTGCCGACGACAGTGCTGGCGCCGTCCGCGAACAGATCATCGACCGAGGTGATGGGACTGTCGTCCTTGACGATGACGACCTGCACGCCTGTGGCGTAGGAATCGGAGAAGTTGACCTGTTCTTTGCGCTCGTCCGTTACGGTCATACCGGCCATGCCCATGTCATACTTGCCGGTCTGGATGCCGGGGATGATCGAGTCAAACGCGATGTCGGTGACCTCCAGCTCCATGCCGAGCTTGTCGGCGATGGCCTGCGCGACTTCAACGTCGATGCCGACGATGGCGTCGCCGTCATAGTATTCATACGGCGGGAAGGTGGCCTCAGTCGCCATGGTCAGCTTGGCGGAGGCGGTCTCTTCGGTCTTAGAGGTGGAAGCGCAGGCCGCAAGGCTCAGCGCCATAATGGCTGCAAGCAGCAGTGCAAGATACTTTTTCATATTCAGTTCCTCCTGTGACGCGCTGTGCGTCGTCTGTGTTATTTTGTATGTTCATAATTATACACACGAAGCGCATAATGTCAAGGGAAAATGAATAAAAAACCATACAACTCTATTGGGATGTGTGTCCTTAAAAGCGGCAGATTGCACAATTTCGCAAAAAAGCGTGCGCATGCGCAAAAATAAATATGCAGGCGTCCTGTATATACAGGACGCCTGCATCAAATTCCCGGCCTTACAGTTCCGAGAGAGCATATAGAGCATTTTTGCGACCTCCGCGCGCGTGACCTTGCCGGTGGGGTTCAGCTTGCCCTTTGAGCCGCTGATGATCTTCTGCTGCGCCATCTGCGCAAGTGCAGTTTTTGCCCAGTCAGCAATCTTTCCGCTGTCGGAGAAAGCGGAGAGCGTGTTAAGATCAGCTTCGGGGAAGTCCTTTGTGCGTGAGAGGATCGTCATGGCCTCCTGCCGCGAGATCGTTGCGCCGGGCTTGGCCAGAAGCTGGCCGTTTGTTTTGGAGCCTGTGAGATAGCCGAGCGAGTACGCCGCCTGCATTGCGGATTTTGCCCAATCTGCGATCGAACTGCTGTCGGCAAACGGGAGCGAAACGCTCTGATACGCGCTCAGATCCGTGCCGAGATAGCGCATCATGGCAACGATGAACTCCTGCCGCGTCATGCTGGCGTCGGGGCGGTAATAGAGCTTGCCGTCCTTTGTGGAGCCCCTGTAGCGTGCCTGCATAATAGAGGTCCGTGATGTAGCTTTCGGCCCAGTGGCCTTTTGTGTCGGCAAACGGCTGCGAAGAGCCGACCGTGACCTTGAGGGCAAACGACGTTTCCCCATAGGAGACGGTGATCGTGCCGTTCAGGTCCGAACCGGTCTTGGCAGCGGCGAAGACACCACTTTCGTCGATCTCTCCAATTCCGCCCGTCACGGCCCAACTAAAGCTTTCATCGGCGGAATAGACCTGATTGCCGTAGTACCATGCCGTTGCCGTCAGGTCTGTCTTGCTGCCGCCCGCCACATGCAGCGCCGTCAGCGGCGTGTTCTTGCCTTCGTGCTTGATGGTGATGGAGGTCGGCGCGGCGGGGATTGTAAATGTCGCGTTTGCGCGCAGGCTGCCCGCCGTCGCGGTGACAGTCGCTGCGCCGCGTGTGCCGGGCTCGACCGTCACGGTGCTGCCAGAGGTCTGCGTGACGTTTGTGCCGCCGAAGGTCACGTTTGTCGGAACGGCAGCTGCCATGTAGCTGCTGTCAGCAGCCTTGACGGTCAGACTGATCTTTGCGCCAGGCAGTGCGTAGCCGCCGAAGGGATACAGATACAGCTTCGAGGCCGTGCCCGCGTCCTGCTTCTGACGAACGAGGAAGATGAAGTTCGCGCATTCGCGCAGTTTGCCGTCAGACGGCACGTTCGCCGTCGCACCGGAGGCGTAGCCGGGGTAGGTGACGCCTGCGGCGGTTGAGCCGCCGCCGTCGAGGTTCAGCGCTGTCCGGCAGCCGAGCGCAAGCATCCGCTCGGCAAGCTGCGCAAGCGTCAGTCCGTCAGGAATTGCCTGCCTCGTCGCAGGTATACAGAATGAGCGAGCCGTCGTTCGTGACGCCGATGGCCGTGCGGGCGGCCATTTTCTTTGCGGAATCGAGCGGCCGCCGCCGCAGGCGGAGGTCACATTCTCCCAGCCGGAGGCGCGTAACCTGTATGGTCATCTGCTGGCCCATGACCATGCCCTTGAGCGCGGCAAGTGCGCTTTTATAGGCGGTGTCGTTTGCAATGGCAAGCAGGAAGCCGTCCTCCGGGATGGAACAGGACTTTGTATCCTCCACCATGCCGATGACCTCAACGGTCAGCGACTGCCCGAGACGCAGTTCTGCCGCGCGGGAACCGACCGGGCGGACGATGACGTGATAACCATCGATGGTATTCTTGGTGCGGGTGTCGTAGTCCTGCGAATACAGGAGCACGCCGTTCTGCACCGTCATGGCCTTGTTATAGTTGAGCACCAGCGGTGTATCCGCGCCGTAGTCCAGCGTGACGGCGACGGTCGGGTCGCCGATGAGCGCGGAGCCATCGGCCAGAAAGCCGACCGCATTGGCCGAGCCGCCGGAACGCAGAATGCTGTTTGTAATGACGATGCCGTAGGGGATGCCGGTCGAGCGGTCGAAGAACGAGCCGTTGATTCCCGCGACCATGCTGTAGCCCTGTTCCTCAAGTGTCTTGATGGTCTTGTTCATGGGGCTGGTGCCATAGAGCGTCGTGCCGAAGGCGACGACGGGACGCACCTGCGCCTCTTTTTTATAGGTAAAGATGTTCTCGTGCAGATTGGTCTGCTTGCCGGAATCGGAGGTGACAGCCTGGGTGCTGTATGTATAGACGGTTCCGTCTGCCACATTCAGAGAATTGCTCCCGACAGACTCTGCCGCAGCCAGAACCGGCACGGCCAGCAGCGCCAGCGTCAGTATCGATGCAGCGATCTGCTTCAGCTTGTTTTTCATGGTTTGAGGCTCCTTTCGAGGGGAAAATGAGAGTAAAAGGGGATGAGCATTATGTTAACATGAAGCGGGAAAAAAGTAAAGAGCGCGAGAAGGAGAAATATTTTCTGCGCTGTGCGCGAAGCCTCTTATCCTCTGCGCCCGTTTCCTCCTCTTTCCCGCCGAACCGCTTCGCTGGGGTTGCCGGGAATGCTTGCCCATCGGGCGGACAGCATGATTGTCCCTGCGGGGTAAGTGCATATCGCGCATAAGCAGACTTTTTTGAAGTGCTGTCAAGGAAAAACACTTGACAGCCAAGACAAAATCCTGTATAGTATACCGGAACGATTGATCTGGAGGTCTTGCCATGCGGTCCGATGCGCTCACCATGACGCTGCTGTACGACTATTATGGCGAACTGCTCACTGAAAAGCAGCGCGGATTATTTGACCTCTATTATAATCAGGATTATTCTCTCAGCGAGATCGCATCCGCAGCCGGGATCAGCCGGCAGGGCGTCCACGATACGCTTGCCCGCGCCGAAGAACTGCTCGAGGGCTATGAGCGATCGCTTGGCTGCATCGCGCGTGACCGGCTGCTGCAAAAAAGCACTGGACACAATCACACAGAATGCGCAGGCGCTTGCGTCCGTCCCGGAGGCTGCGCCGCAGGCCGGCGCGATCCTGCGCGCCGTGCGGGAGATAAAGGAGTAATACATGGCATTTGAAGGCTTAACTGAAAAACTCTCGAATGCGTTCAAAAAGCTGCGCGGCAAGGGCCGCCTGTCTGAGTCCGACGTCAAGGAATCCATGCGCGAGATCCGTCTGGCGCTGCTCGAGGCCGACGTCAACTACAAGGTCGTCAAGGACTTCATCAAAAAGACAACTGAGCGCTGTGTTGGTGCGGACGTACTCGAAAGCCTCACGCCCGCGCAGATGATCGTCAAGATCGTCAATGAGGAACTGACCGCGCTCATGGGCAGCGAGAACCAGAAGATCAAGATCGCGTCCCAGCCGCCGACCGTCGTGATGCTGGTCGGCCTGCAGGGGCGCAGGCAAGACGACCAACGGCGCGAAGCTCGCGGGCCTGTTCAAAAAGCAGAATAAAAACCCGCTGCTCGCGGCCTGCGACATTTACCGGCCCGCAGCCATCAAACAGCTGCAGGTCGTCGGCGGACAGCTTGGCATTCCTGTTTTTGAAATGGGCCAGACGAACCCGGTGGACATTGCAAAAGCTGCCATTGCCCATGCCGTGCGCCACGGTAACGACATGGTTTTCCTTGACACCGCAGGCCGCCTGCACGTCGATGAGACACTCATGGACGAACTCAAGGCCGTCAAGGCCGCGGTCAAACCGGATGAAATTCTGCTCGTGGTTGACGCAATGACCGGCCAGGACGCTGTCAGCGCAGCAAAGACCTTTGACGAGTATCTCGATATCACCGGCGTTATGCTCTCAAGCTTGACGGCGATGCCAGAGGCGGCGCAGCGCTCTCTATCAAGGCTGTGACCGGTAAGCCCATCAAGTTCATCGGCACCGGCGAAAAGCTTGACCAGATCGAGCCCTTCCATCCCGGCCGCATGGCCTCACGCATTCTCGGCATGGGCGATATGCTCACGCTGATTGAAAAGGCAGAGGCTGCGTTCGATGCAAAGAAGGCTGC
>VOFC01000427.1_pt1 | contig 44001 bp, 69 predicted proteins | sample 5384161 | NCBI WGS metagenome assembly VOFC01 (sample SAMN12384722, study PRJNA508395) | human gut metagenome | isolation source: healthy gut B | host: Homo sapiens | reverse complement strand
CCATACCGAGCAGTCCACCTCGTTTGCCCCTGAACGTCCTGTAAATACCCGAAAGCAGGGCATCAAAGCCACCATATTCACGAATCAGCGCACACATGGCTGCCACAAGCACTGCAACCATACAGGTTTCAAACATGCCTGACGCTCCACTTCCCATATTGGTAAGCAGATCGTATGGTGCTATATTTCCTGTTGCGAGCATTATGACCGTTCCCGATATGATTCCTATTATAAGCACTACAAATACATTTATTCCGGCAATTCCACCGATCAGCACGAGAATATACGGTACTATCTGCAACAGATGATATTCCTGCGATACAGCGCCCGCGATATCTGTCCTGAATGACAAAATTGCTATAACAACCAGCGTCATTACTGCCGCCGGAAGTGCAATAAAAAAATTCTCCCTGAATTTGTCCTTCATCTGACAACCCTGTCCGTTACATGCGGCAATGGTCGTATCTGATATAAAGGAAAGGTTGTCGCCGAACATCGCGCCACCCATTACGGAGCCTATACAAAGCGGCAGACCAAAGCCCGATGCATCCGATACTGCTGCCGCTATCGGCACAATCAGTGTTATGGTTCCAACCGATGTCCCCATCGCAATAGACACAAAGCATGCCACAACAAAAGCACCATCACCGCGAACCTTGCCGGTATCAGTGACAGCATGAAATATGCCACGCTCTCCGCACTGCTTCGACCCACTACACCCACGAATGCTCCCGCGGTAAGGAAAATGAGCAGCATTGTTATGATATTTTTGTCAGCCAGTCCCTGTGCCATTATCTCTAGCTTTTGGTCGAATTTCACACTACGATTCTGCAGACATGCCACCAGTATTGCCACGAGGAATGCTATTATGATGGGCACATTATAAAACCCCATCGGAATTTTCATTACATATTCAAAAAGTATTCCCAATCCCAGATACAGTACGAGAAATACTGCTATTGGTAACAGGGCTATTGGATTTTGTTTTTTCACGTTTATATGTTTCCTTGACATTTTTTTAGCAATTTTTATCATAAGTAATCATCATTAGTATGTCAATAATAATATGCTATTTATTATAATTTTATGTAACTGTTCAGTACCTTCACAGTTGTGAGCCGCAAGTGTTTCGTACTGAGTTAAAAGGATAGCAGACATTTGTCATACTATTTCTTCCTTAACCCATATCGACTATAACCTCTATATATTAAAGGCAACAGTACAATAAATAGTAAGATGTATAAGAACATCAAGAACGAAATCTGACGAAATACAAACGGACCAATCTGAAAAAGAATTGGCGACCTCACTACATTAAGAATATTAGTCAATACAGTCGGCAACAAATTGAAAAAAGCATCAAATGCCGGTAATACTCTTGCGATAAACGGTATCATACAAAGCAGGAAAAACGGGATACAAACCGCCAGATTCGGTGTATGCATCTTAACTGTCACCAGCATTGTCAGTGCAGCACAAAACATCGTTGCAATATATCCGCCCACAAGTATCAGCAAATAATATTCTCCATATGTCATAACATAAATACTATATGGATCATCAATCTGATACAGTGTGAAAAATCCACTCGTTCCCATTACTGCAAATGAGATAAGAGACAATATCCCTACTCCGATCCAATAGATAACCGTTGACACGAAGATTCCTGCAATAATCTTGTTTTTTATTGCCTTCGATCTCCCGTACTTTGTAGCAAAAAAAACATCCTCTGTTCCGGGGCGGAACTCTCCGGAAAATATACCGGCTACCAAAAACCTATGATCACTGCCATTAATAGTACATAAGTTTGTGCGTACATTGTCATCGTAGCCCAGGAACCTTTTGCTTCGAACGTAAAAGGTATTTCTATCTTTTTATAAACGTTTTCCAGATAACTTCTCTTTTCAGGTGTGGTTCCGTACTCTTCTGCCATTTTCTTCATATTATCTTGATAGATTGTATAGATGTCCTGTAATTGTTCATCTGAGAGCTGATATACTACACTTTCATTCCATTCTGAATCTGGAGTCATTATGCCAATTACAAAACTATAAATATCATAATATGACTGTACTGTTTTTCCATATTCTGTATTTGGTATTTCATCTTGATACTTAGCCGATAATGTCTTGTAATCATTTATCACTTCGGAAATTTTCTCCGTTGTAAGTTTCCCTTTCCATTGATTGACATCTTCAGCCAGAAGCCGTCCCGCGTCAATACCTGTGTGGCTCTGTCCGTCTGCATCCGTATAGCTCATACTCCCGATTGCCATACCTGAATAAATAATCGTCACCACAAGCACTGCCGCAAGCAAAACCTGATTAACCCGCTTAGAAAAGATCTTTTTCAACTCATATTTGAACATCATCTTTATCACCTGCCTTTTCTCCAAAATACAGAAGAAATGCATCCTCTAATGTTGCCTCCACCTGTACTGCATTTCCGGTCGGTGGCATCTTTGAAAGGACTCTCAACTCTACTCCATCAGAAACTGTCCTTACATTTCCAATCAGATATTTTTTCATATAATTGTTCAACTCACTTTTTAGGAATAATGCAATTCCACACGAACATATCCATAGACAAAATGATCTCATCTGAAGTCCCTGTATAGAAAAATTTTCCTTCTTTCATTAATATAATCTCATTTGCCACATATTCAACATCTGACACAATATGCGTAGACAACAGTACAAGACGATCTTCCGACAATTCACTGATCAGATTACGGAACCTGATTCTCTCATTCGGGTCAAGTCCTGCTGTCGGTTCATCCAACACAAGTATCCGCGGATCATTCAACATCGCCTGGGCAATTCCGACCCTCCGGATCATGCCCCCTGATAAAGTCCGCATCTTTTTTTTCCTCTTTTCAGCCATTCCGACCTGCTCCAACAGTTTTAATGCCCTTTTCTTTGCCATGATGGGCCTGATTCCTTTGATAGATGCAATATACAGCATGTAGTCATACACCGAAAGATCAGGATAAAACCCATAACTCTGCGGCAAATAACCGAGTATTTCCCTATAAGATGCCCCCCCAGACTAAAGATATTCTTTCCATTCCACAAGATTTCTCCGCTTGTTGGGGTTATCGCTGTACATATCATCCGCATTAAAGTGGTTTTTCCCGCTCCATTTACTCCCAATAATCCATATACACCTTTCCCCATAGAATGTGTTACATGTTCTACTGCGTGTACATTCCCATAATCTTTTGTTACATTTTTAAATTGCAGTTCCACTCGACTTTACCTCCCAGTTTATTTCACAGTTACATTGCGATTTGTGAACACAAAAAATAAGATAACCAAACGATATGATCAACAAGCTCCCCCAGATTGGCATCGAAATCCTCTGATAAATAGAATCTGTCGATACAATCAGTGTCCAGATAAGTATACATGCTATACTTAGGAAAACAGCAATATACTCCATATCATTCCATTTGCTGTACAATAACCGGAAGCAGATACAACAGGAAACATTAAACGGCACTAAGAAATCTATGATGAGTCGGTATGCCGAAATCTGTAATGTATAAACTGAAACACCGAAAAAAAAGGTAGTCATAAGTAAATCCACCACTGCAAACAGCAATATCCTTGCAGCACAGATCTGGCGCAGTGAATAGAATGCTGTTTTTTCAATTTCCACTGCTGAAAAGCTCCGATTCTTCCAAATTTCCGGTATGATCATTACCGAAAACATCACTGACATAGCCCCCAGTGTTCTCTCTGTATTTGCTCCCACATCCGAGTCCACAAGCAGTATCCAAAGCAGAACTAAGATTCCTCCTTGCAGAACCCACCATCTCTTTTTGATAAATTTGAACTGCTCAAATAAAAATTCAAAATATGATGCTCGTCTGTTATCCTGTCTGTTCATAATGTCTGAACACCGCTCTTTTACTGTGTCAACAGCCGTTTCCCGTATATATTCCTTCTGTATCAAGGATTTATACTCCTCGATTTTTCTCTGATATTGCTTCATAATTTTTCCACCTCCAACTGTTTTGCCAGCAATTCTTTTGCCTTTGAAACACGATATTTTACAAGCGACAATTTTATATTTAATAAATCAGCAATTTCCTTTTGTTTTAATCCCTGAAAGAAAAACAGGATTACAATCTCTTTTATTTCTTCCGGGAGCTGCTCCAGAGCCCTCTCTATATCAATCCGGATTTCTATGTTTTTCGGATTCTCATCTTCTATATCCGGCAACTGGTCTGTCATTATTTCCTTCTTTTTTCTTGTAATTATTCTTTATAATATTCCCTGCTATGCTATACAAATAGCTCTTTGTCTTCTTGATCTCTGCCCCGCTTATTAGTGCTCCGAAGAATCTCTCAAAAGTTTCCTGTACCATATCTTCCGCATATTCCTGATTATGAGTATGTAAATAACAATATTGATAGATAGAAGAATAATACTTTTCAACCAACTGATTACCTGCTTGATTGTCACCGTTTCTGATTTTCTGAACTAATAAAAAATCAGCAATCATCTCATATCACCTCTCTTGTCCTCTATAATAATAAGACAACTTAAGGTGATAAAAAGTTAGTGGAAAATTAATATTCATTTAATTTTTTATAATTTTCACCTCAGTGACTCGATATATTCCTCCAGACACAATCCTTTTCCTGCATTTCTATGGCAGATTCCACCCAAAAAGAAATATCTGCTTCTCTTCTAAATAGATTGAAACTATTAATCATTGGAATTTCATCCTGAATCGCTATATACGAAACAGCCCGCAAAAAGGCAGCAAAAAGAGTCCCCTTTTTGCTGCCTGCAAACAATTTTGTTTTCAATTTAATGGTATCAAGCTTGTACTTGACAAAATGAAAAAACATGAGTTCATTCCGACTAATCGTCTTACAGTAACATAGTCATATAAATTGGTATATACATAATTCCGTCCTGATATTTTAAATCCTTCGTATAAATAATGAATCTGTTCTCACACTTTAACTGATATTTCTGAAGCAGATAGTCAAATGATTTGTGCGACATATAGTTTGAAGATTTTACTTCAATCGGACATATCTTCTTTTTCTTCACAATCATAAAATCAATTTCATATTTCTTTTCTCTGGTCGTTCCCTCCGGCACGTACAAATATTCATGAAAATACAACTCATGTCCAGCTGCTCTGAGCATCTGTGCTACAATATTTTCAATAATCATTCCCTGATTAATTCCAAGATTGTCTATAATCAGAGCCTTATATAAATCCTCATCTGTATTATCCCGGTTCTTCATAATCTGTGTAACCAGTAATCCGGTATCACCCATATATAATTTGAAATTGCTTCTGTCCGCAAACAGCTCCAGTGCAACCTCCGGTTTTGTCACATTGATACACTCATTTCCTATCATTGCTTCAGAAATAAAACTAACCGCATCCATATAATTCTGATAACGCGCATTTTTATCTACCATAGAAAGTTTGAAATGTGAATTTTTATTCTCTAGCTGCTCTGGTATTGTTCGATAAATAACTGACGCTTTTTCCCGATTTTCTGTATCATATTTTGCCAGATCTTCTTCATAAAGGCTCAGAATATTCCTCTTTACAAAATCAATCTGCGCATAACTTTTTCCTGAAACATAAGCATCTACCGCTTGCGGCATCCCACCTACAACCATATAGGTACGAAAGCTTTTCATAATTCTCCGGTGAATCGCATCTCCAAGTGGCTTTCTTTTTTTCAAAAGCTTCTCTGATCGTAGGAATTGTAACCTCATCATTGATTGCCCATAAATATTCTTCAAAATCCATCGGATACATCTTAATCCGGTACTCTTCCGAAGGAATCAGTATATCCTTTACATTTTTCCGGATTGAGATTAGCGAGCCTGTCTCAATATATTCATATCGACCATCAGCGACAAGATATTTTATCGCCTGCCGTGCCTGCGGAAACAGCTGTACCTCATCGAAAATAATCACACAATTCTTCCCTTTTAAACTTTTTCCTTTTAGGAGAAACAGATTTCTGAAAAACGTATCCAAATCATTCATATTCTCGACAAAATTATTTTTTACATCCTGGTTTTCTCTTGCAAAATCAAGAATCATATAGTCATCATATTCCTTTTTGCAAACTCCTCTACAATGGTACTTTTCCCGATACGTCTAGCCCCTTCAAGCAATACTGCCGATGTTCCTGCTGCCAATGTTTTCCACTCAATCAATTTGGCATAAACTTTTCTTTTTAAAAATCATTTCGCATTCCTCATTTCATTTTACTTGGTAGTATTATAGCATATTTCCGCCTTAATTATACCATTTTTCACGAAAATGCAAAATGTTTATACCAATTTTTTTAACGAAAAACAGAAATGTTTATATCGAGTTTTTAACGAAAAACAGAAATGTTTATATCAAGTTTTTAACGAAAGCACAAAATGTTTGTTGTTTCATTCTTAAATGCGTTATTTCCGGTTTATTCGCTCAGAAATTCAGCCACCTTTTCTATCTGCGCACTATTGTACTCCATGTATTCCAGATAATACTTTTTCACGGTCTCATTCTGCACTTCTTTTTTATAGAGCCACTGTCTTGTTTTTAGCCTCCGGTGCAAACAGCACTGCCTGATATTGTGGAGAAAATATCTCATCAAGACTGCAGGCTGATTTGTCCAGCACACAATTATAGTCCATATTTTTTTTCCGCAAAATACCGATTCAATGCTTCCGCAAACTTTTTTGCTTTTCTCACATGGACAGCATATTCCACCGGATTATACGGCTCTCCTTCTATTACCGGCACCTGCCATACTAAAATACATTTTTTCATCTCTTTGTACTCCTTTCATTTTTGCCAAATTTATATAGATATCTTTTATGGTCTTTTACACGCTTTGTAACCTCATCTGTCTCTTATACATACAAAAAACCGCAATAACAAGCATCACTATCAGAACAGGTATCTGCAATGCAAGCGCATTGTACGAACCACCATATCTGTAACGTTCCACTATCATCATGTGATTCATAAAATCCGCGAAATCCCATAAAAAGTGCAATGTAATAACGGCACCAATACTTTTAGTCCTAAGAAAAATGACCGCCAATGTAAAACCAAAGACACAACCATAATCATTGTGCACCATTTATTAAACATGGTCATATCCGCATCAAATATAAAATTCGTGATATGTGCCAAACCAAACAACAATCCCGAATATACACTGGCAAATACTATTATATTGCTATTCTTCCTAAGCAAGCACTCAGTAACAACCGATCGAAACATCAATTCTTCCTCTATTCCAACCGTTATATATAAAAGCACATTTACTACAATATATCCTATCAATCCGCTTCCATACAGTCCTGCATGTCCACCAAATATCCAAAGCGTAGAATTTCCAATCTCAAAAAAGTAAACATCAGCACCGGCAAGCCATAAATCCCGACACCTTTCAAGTATCCTTTTACACCACCCCTGCCTGTCTTTACCTTAAAAATAAACATAAGCACTACAATTGTCATTATATCAATGCAATTTCTTATCGTTTCCGCGATAATATAGTGTTCCTGCATGATCGGTATACAATTCATTATCACAGAAAAGACCAATGTCCTATACAATGAATAATATTACCAGACCAAATGGTAATATCATCACTTTATTCAATATTGGTTTATCAGATTTATTCTTTTCATCAGATAAACTCCTTCCGCTCCTCATACCATTTTGCTATTATCAAAATTTTCTTTATGTATGGTTGTGACAATTTGGATCTGCTTTAATTTCTTTTTCCTCCTCTTTGTTTTCATCTCCTTCAATTAAGACCGTTTCATCCAATCCCAAATCATCAATAAGACGCAGGTAAATATCTACATTGACATCCCGATCCACTTCAATTTTATTGATCAGTCGCTTCAACTGTGCATTCGTCATTTCATGAACATCCGTGATATCTTCCAGTTGCTTGAATGTGCTGTTTAGAATTGCTTCCAGTTGTTCTCCCTTGGTCAGATGATAAGAGACCATTTTTAGTTCATTCTCCAACCATTCAATCTCTTTTCGCATCCCACCGATTTTCTCATTCAATTCCTCTCTGGAAATCAAATCATCGGTATACATGTCCATATACTTTTCGCAGGATTTACGAAGCTTGTTCAATTCTGCATTTAACTGCTTTTTCGTACTCAATATTTTCATCTTTTGCTTTGTATACCCGCTGAAATTCTTTAATCATATAATTGATTACTTTTTTTCTTCTTACCAAGAATCTCCTGAAAATATTCCTACAGAGCCTGAATCAATTCTTCCTCATCTACCGTCACTGCATTTGGGCAGCTATCCGCACCTTTCTCATTATGCCCGGAACACACCCAGCGCACATAGGTATTCTTGTATTGGTGAACCGTTCTTCGAAAAGACCAACCGCACTCCTTGCATTTTATCAATGTAGAGAATAAATATTTGTTACTCTGGCGCTCATGAGTAATTTTAAAGGAATCATGACGACCTTTTAAAATATCCTATGCTTTATCAAAGACTTCGTCCTCAATAATTCGAAGTTCCGGCCGAATCGTAACAAGCCATTCTGATTCATCCTTTTCTTTTCTCTGACCGGTCAGAAAATCTGCAATCTCTTCTTTGCCGTTGATAATCTTTCCCGTGTATATCTCGTTGGTCAGGATTCAACAGACAGCGTTCTGGCTCCAGTTGTTGCCACGCTTGGTCTTTATGCCTCGTTCATTGAGCATATTTGCAATCTTCGATCCACCATAGCCTTCCTCTGTGTACCACCGAAAAATCTGACGGATTGCTTTTGCTTCGTTCTCATTGATAGAAAGGTTAAAATAGTCACCAATCGTCTTATCATAGCCAAAAACGATGTTCGGAACACGCCCCTTTCCGCATTCATCTTCTTACCAAACTTAATACGTTTGGAAGTATTGGCACTTTCCTCTTGGGCTAATGCACCAAAGATAGTTAAAACAAATTCGCTGTTCCCCATGCTGGTCATGTTGGCAGTCAGAAATTGTGTCTCGATACCGAGAGATTTCAGTTTGCGGACACTTTGTAGTAAATCAACGGTATTTCTGGCAAAACGGGAAATATCCTTAACTACAACCATATCGAACAAGCCCCTTTTCCGCATCTGCAAGCATACGCTGAAATTCCTTGCGATTCTTAATTTTAGTTCCGGAAATACCCTCGTCTGCATATAATTTAATGAGGTTGTCCCCGGTGCACTTGGTATATTCTAAGAAGAACTCTTTTTTGAGTTTCGAGACTGTTGAGCTGATCGGATTTATCTGTGGATACACGACAGTATGCGGCGATGTTCATGGCAATCAACCTTTCTGTTAAAATTATAATTTTCCGTTGCGGCTATTATACTCAATTGTATAAAAAAAACAAGATGCCATCATTCAATTAGATATCATCTTGTTTTTCGAGTATGCTATATCATTTTAAATAATCTTTTGTCTCTCTATATCTTTCATATTTCCCTACGCACGAAAGTAATTCTGTAATTCTTTCCTCTTTACATATTGGATTTTTACAAACCTCTATGTATAGGCAAAGTAATTGTGTTGATGTAAGCAATACATGCCCGCGTGATACACATATTTAAGCATTTGTTGCGGAAAGACATCTTCTAGACGTTCATTCAGTGGCATATCGCAAAACCCATTTACAATTAGCATTCCTTTGGGTGAGACTTCATTTTCTTCAATATATTGAGCAACCCATTTTTCAAGCTGTGCAGCATGCTTTTCTGCAGCACTTTTAGTCACTCCTTTAATTTCAGCGACAATTGCAACCTCTCCATATTTAGCAATTATATCACTTCTACCCTTTTCCGCTTCTAAGATAGTGAATCCTAATTCATCAAGTACTTGTTTTACAATCTCCTCAAGTGTAGTTCCACTTGATGTCAACAATAACTTATATTTCTGAACCTCTTGAACAGCTATTCTTTCTTTATCAAGTTCCTTTTCCAATTTTGCAATCTTATTTTCTATTGTATTCTGCTTTTTTAACTTCACCTTTTCATCTAATATATATATGTTTTGGGCCCATCCGGGCAAATCCATCTCTTCATCAGTTATTTTTAAACGGCGGTTAAGTTCAAATAAACTGTCCAAATATTTTTTACCGTTTTCTTTCCATACATCCTCTGTCTTGTATTCTTCTTCCTCATAAATTTGGGGAAGTAAAACTATTTTCCCACTACCATATGGAATAACAGCTGCCACCACTTTATCAGTGCCTTTTATTTTTTCCTAATATTGTACTATTTTCTGCAACAGAAAAGTATGATGCATAATAATAGCAAGTTCTTGTATTAGTAAAAAAATCCCTATACGGAGATGAACAACAAATATCAATCCGCTCACCAACCACCTCCGTAACATTCAATTTTATTGGCAAAAATGAATATGCATTAAACTCTCTAACAATATTTGTTTGTCTTGCACTTCTTCCTGTCCCTGAATACTGTTTTTCCCCAGTATATATGTAACAGTTATCATTGTTGCCCATTAAAACAAATACATTTCGTCCTTGCTTCAACAACTCTTTTTATTTGCCCTTCAATTTTTTTAAAATCTTCTAATATTTGTGCAGAATTATAATCTGAAAGACAAGGTTTATTCTGATAAGAACTATCATAAGAAGTGGAATAACATGTTATCAAATACTCTGCATTGATAACAACCGCATCATAATCCAATAATGAAATTCTCGCAGAAAACTCATACTCATCAAAATTTTCATATTCTAGAGATTTAAAATAAGTGTTAAGACCTACTATTTTTTTCTCCATAGTATTTTCCTTTCTTTATAACGAGCAACTACGAACTTTTCAACTGCTCATTTTCAAGCTTTATACCATGTTGTTCTTGCCAAGTTGAAATAACTTTGAATTTCGAAGCAGCATTACAAATGTTCTATTACAGGTTCATCAAAATTATCCCCCGGCTCAGGATACCCAAACAGCATCTTATAATTCATAATAATTGCGTATTCATTAGGTGTTTATCACAAACCCTTTTCTACTGATTTGGAATATATAAATTTTTCAAACTTTCTATGGAATACGAACTCCGCTATATCACTTCGTCTTAATTTTATATTCAACAAATTGTAGATTTCTTCTTTTGTCATTGTTTCTCTATGGCTTAATGCCGAACCAATAATCCCATTAATTCTATAGCTAGCTTTCTCTATATTCTTATCATCTGTATACATTTCACTCAAAATTTCCTTAATCAGTAATCTACTATCAGAATAAGAAACTTTCTTGTCAATCACATAACACGGCTCCTTAATTAATACCATTGTCCAGTCGTTCCCAAAATTCACCTCATAAAAATCATACTCAAACAATTTGCATTCATTCATCAAATCTAGTTTGTCACTGTAATATAATTGCATAAGAGATTTTTCATTTTTGTAATGCTTCACGCACTCATTTTTTTTCGCAAACAAATAGGCATTATATATATGAGAAATTTGATTTAATACAACTCCCATCCAACAACACCATGCACTAAAATTATTCCCCAATATTAATTCAAGCGCACTCACTACATTTTTCGCTGTACTAAATGCAGTTTCAATTTGTTCCATTGATGGACATTCTGGAAAGACATAATGACATACTTGATAATTTCCAATATCAAACTCTTCTTTACAAAGACACAAATCATCCCAAACATCATATTCATCATATCCTTGAAAGTATAAGGCCATTCTTCTATCAGATATAAATTTCTTAGGAAAAAACATGTCTCTACTAACAACGATTACATTGCCCGATTTCATTGCATTTTCCAACGCATAAAAACATGCCATAATAGAGGTATTCGCAATGGTACAAAGTTGTTTGATATTATATTCTAAACTTCTATTTTCATTCAGAATTAACATCTCTTTTTACCCATTCGGTCGGCATTAATATCTCAGACGCAAATACATTTGCTTCATGTTCTTGAATATCTAATTTGTTATGTTCTGAATACTCATTATCCGTCACACACAAAGTAACATCACTATGCCAACTAATAAATATGTGACCTAATTCATGCGCCAAGGTAAAACGTTTTCTTGGTTCATACTGAATAGCAGAATTTAACACTATCTTTAAATCAGAATCCTTCAAATCAGAATAACCATCTGCATTAGTTCCAAGATTTTCTTCAACACAAGTTATTCCTTTTTTCTTGAATAAGCCCCATCATATCAACAGGCGGATGTAGCTTATATTTCGTCATAACCCTTTGTGCAATTTTTTCTAACTTGTTTTTCTTTATTCTCCATCTTTTTTTGTATTTCTTTACTTCCTCCAAATTATACGATCTAGCCGCAATTTTATCTCCACTAGACATATTGATATAATCATGATAATTTATAGAATGTCTTCTACAATAAAGTATATCTCTCACCACATCATTTCCATATATTAGCCAATCGCTATATTCTTCATCTGTAAATCCTAAAAATTCACATAATGACATATTTGTCTCGTGAGTATGCCAGTATTCTACATAGTCATCTATTTCGTCAACAAAAAGCCCTTCTTCGAGACAATCTAAAACAAAATTCTTATACATCACTTAACCTCCTATCCTTACGCGCCTGCTTAATCAATTCTCCTGTTTTTGCGTCTAATGCACCCAAATGCCACCCCTGCTTATTAAACACCTCTATTTCTCCATGCAACTCATCCCATGAATATAATCGACCATTCCCCCTATACACTTTTCTTCCATCAATCACTTTATAAAACTCAAATTGATCCATATAGCAGGGGTTTGGCTTTGCTACATATGGCATATTAATCTCCTCTCCATTTTTATTGCTCCATTTTTTCGTTTATACAAATTTTTTCTAATTATTTGTTTTATAACGTATTTCCCCCACCAACCTATGCACTGTCGTCCCTGGGCACATCTCTGATGGTTTCTTTTTTACCTTCACGTTCACACTGCTCCAATTTCTGCTGTGCTATCCGTATTGCCTTTACCTCATTTCCCACACGGCAAATTTTTCCATACATCTTTTCATCTGCCTTGGAATACTTCTGTCCCGTCTTGCTCTCATATACTCGCCCGAACTCAGAGCAGCATGTCCATGAATCTTGAATTGCCGGCATGACACCAAAATAAGCATACATCCATATTTCAAAACACGGGTTCGACCATCCTACTTGTATGTCTTTTTTCTCTGCTTCAGCGATGATTTTATCAAATCCTATTACCTGATCTCTGTCAAACACAATCCAAGGAATACGATATTGCGCCTCATAAGCTGTTAGCTCCAGGCATTTATCAATCATGCTTCTTGTCTTTGTTTCTACGACTTTAATGACAAGTTTGTTTCTAACTTTTTCCGGCAATGATTGATGCAGTCCTGCAAAAAAGCAACGTTCTGTCCCTTCTGTGTCTGTAACGATTAAGTAATATCCCAATTCCGGTACTTTGAGTGTTATTCTTTGTTCTCTTGTTTTTCTATTTCCTGTTCTATCCCCTTTTGCCATGCTCAATACTCCTTAAACATATCAATACTCTTTAAGGTCGGAATAGCACCATACTTACCAATCAGATAATTTTTCTCATAGCTTTCGTCCTTACGAATACGCACTCCATCCTCATCCACAAAATCTGCAAGGGAGTATAATGTTGAAACACCTCGATCATCCTTCTCAACAAACCAGATTTCATCACGACGCAGCAACTGATTTGAAAGTTGCCAGGTATCATGTGTTGTAAATACAAGTTGCGCATGGTTAACATTAATATTCGGGTTCAAGAATGTAAGCAAAAAGTTTCTTACCAAAAGCGGATGCAGGCGTGCATTTAATTCATCAATGAAAAATACGCTTCCCTTTTCCAATACCTCCTGCAGTTCCGGATAAAGAGCAAACATCTTCAACGTTCCCGCCGACTCTGCGCCCAAAGGTATCTCTGCCATTTCATCAGAATCAATCTTCTTATGAAGCGCATTAATCTTATATTTTTTTCTTCCTTTGATTCACCATCATTCGGAACCTTTTCTACTCTGAAATCCTTAATGTGTTCATCAAAAGATGCAAAGTATTCTACAACCTTCTGCTGAACGTTCTTATCATCCACAAAGCCTCTTGGCAGTCTACGTGATAAGAAAAAGTTAGTAACCGGATCACCAAAATCTGCAAATTCATTTGTCAAAAACCAGTCTCTGATTGCCTTACATTTGCTAATTTTTAACTTAGCTCCTAAAGAAGCAATCAACACCTGCTTTTCCAGCGCAATCTTTATATTATCCCTGCTGTTCTTTGGCAAGCCCGATAAATCTAATTCACTGTCAGAATTTCCACGATAAAATACTGTACTGTACCTTCTGGCTGTCTTAGCCTTAGAATTCAGCCATTCCTCTGTTACACCTTCCTGATCAACGCAAAATCCATAATTATATGTCCTCTCGTTCTTATCTCCAGGAATAGTGAAATAGACCTCAAAACTGGATTCTGCATCTGCTGACGTGGAATCAAACAAAAACGGAGTAGGTCTATACTCCTCAAACTTCTCTTCCTCATCTCCGTACTTGAAAGAATCCACTACATACTCAGCCATATACTCAAATGCTGTATATATTTGACTTACCACTTGCGTTTGCTCCATAAATAGCAGCAATCGGCAGTATCTTTTCACTTCCGATGGTCACAACTCTTTCAGAAAATTCTGTCATCTTAGTGGCAGACAAATCCAAAGTTACTTCTTCTCTAAAAGATCTAAAATTTTTAAAAATTAAATTGTATCAACATAATTGCTACCTCATCTTCTTTTCTATTTTTTATTATATGCACTTTTTTTCAAATAATCAACATCTAAATGTGATTTTTTCTCATTTTAGTGTTGATTATTCATTTTTTAGATATTAAAGCAAAAAGCAAGGCTCTCACCTTGCTCCTCTTACCCCACACATAATTTTTCCTTATTTTCCAATAAGTTGTGTTCTTTCCGACAGCAATCATATATTCGCGTAAAAAGCTTGCCTAATACTCAAATGAATCCTCAAGCTGATACTGTCTGTCTCCAATGCGTTCCATTTCATTTTTCATTTTCAGATTGTCCATTTCGCCGGTTTGACACACATATGTAGGATCTATATAATATGTTGAATCATCTACTCTCATAGCAACCCATCCATGTGGTATGAGTGTACCATCTGATTTAATTGTACCAAAAACAGGATAAGCTGTTATTCCCACTCTGTTACATAGTTCTGATAATATTATTGAGATTCCACCGCATATACCTCTTTTTTATCCAAAATACATCCTTTGTTTGAGACATCAGCATATACTTCATTTTCATACAATTTGTCATAATATGGTTCAATACTTGATTCATAGACAGAATAATCATATTCCATGTTGTCTTTTATCCAATTTAAGAAATATTGTACAGCCTCTTTTTTTCATTCATATTCTTGGGCATTTCTTTTATAATCTCATCATAGCAAGCATCTATTTCTTTTGATTTTTCCTGATAATATTCTGTTGAAAAATCAGCGCTTTTACATATTTTTTCAAACTCATCTATATTGGTAATTATATTCTCATCATTTAAAACAAGCTTAAAATTCTTCAACTCCTTGCGCTTTTTTGAATCATTAACCAGAACATATAATTTCATAATATTACAGTCATCATTAATTGTGTTTCGATCAATTAGTTTATTATTTTCTCCAACCGGAAAAATTAATGAAATCGCCCAGTTCTGATATTCCGGATCAAATGATAATGTTCTTACTATCCTCAGATACCGGTATGTACTTATCGGAGATGTTAGATCAATTTTTCCACCATTTCCCTGTTCAACTAATGCTGTAATATCGTTACACACCCTTTTTTTCGGTTTCGTCAAGCTGGTCATAATAAAATGAATTTGTTTTATTTGAGAAACTCACCTTATTCTGACCAACCCCTATTTCAGGCTCTTCTTTACCATTTAAAAAAACACATAAAATACCGATTAATGTTAATATAAACAGAAGGATTATTTTCTTTTTATTCATAAATTATGTCTCCCTTTAGAAATTAAACCTATCATCATACATTTTCAATACTTTAATGCTATTTGGTAATGTTATTCCCCTATAACCACCTTACAGTTCCTCTAATATTGGTCCTATAAATGCGTTATTTTCCGGTTTATTCGCTCAGAAATTCAGCCACCTTTTCTATCTGCGCACTATTGTACTCCATATATTCCAGATAATACTTTTTCACGGTCTCATTCTGCACTTCTTTTTTTTATAGAGCCACTGTCTTGTTTTAGCCTCCGGTGCAAACAGCACTGCCTGATATTGTGGAGAAAATATCTCATCAAGACTGCAGGCTGATTTGTCCAGCACGCAATTGTAGTCCATATTTTTTCCGCAAAATACCGATTCAATGCTTCCGCAAACTTTTTTGCTTTTCTCACATGGACAGCATATTCCACCGGATTATACGGCTCTCCTTCTATTACCGGCACCTGCCATACTAAAATACATTTTTTCATCTCTTTGTACTCCTTTCATTTTTGCCAAATTTATATCTAATAAATTTAAGACTCTCATATTAGATTTTGCCTTTTTCTATACAAAATCAAAAAAATTATTATATAGTTCATGTTCTATTTCTATATTTCTTTTATTCTTCCACCCAATTACCAATTAACCAAAAATTCTGTAAATATCGGTACCTGCTCCATATCCTATATTGTATAGCATAAGTCCAATTATCCCTATAATTAATATATTTCCATAAGTTTTATGTTCCATATACCAGCTAATGATTTCTTGCATGTAAATCACCCCTTTCAATATTCTGGTCTGTTCATATTATTTTGTTAACATTATTTTTGTTAATAACATTACAGAGCCAATCAGATTCCAAGTGCCGTGTATCGAAACATTTATCCAAATATTTTTGTATTTTTTATAAATAAATCCAAAAAGTATCCCTGACAAAAAATAGTCTAACCATTGACACAAAAATAGTAGTATATTTGTGTTTCCAAATGAAGAAAGCATATGCATTGTTCCAAACAAAAATCCTGTCGACAATACCGCACATAGTTCTCCATATTTGCTGAAAAATCGAAACAATATACCTCTATAAATCATCTCTTCTGTAAAAGGTCCCATAATTACACTCATGATAACAGACAAAATAGGATAATACACAAAATATCCACTAACGTTTGACTGATTTGCCGAAACCGATATATTTGAACACATTGTCATTTGAATAATTCTAGCTATGCCACTTAACAAGTATGCAATTCCCACACCTGCCAAAACTCTTTTTTATATTTACAGAAATTCTGTCAGCTTTGAATTTTTTAAATGAAGTAATCAAATATTGCTTCATTGCCACTCCAATCATGATAATCAAAGTCAACTGACAAATCATATTTATCAGCACTCCATAAAATATATTTTTTTCTTTTAAGCCAGATAAGCCAGATAAAATGCCACTAGCCGCTATGAGCATAAAACAAACATGAGTTATTAACAACTCCAACCATTAGCTTTTTATGCCTCATTTCAATATATATATAATTACTCTTTCGTTTATTCATTTGTATTCTCCTTTGATTATTATTTTATCTTTCTTATTAATTATAACTATCTTGGATAAGTGTAAAAGTTAATAGTTATCAGTGTAAAAGAAAGGTATGGATTTTCTTTTACAAATGAATTGAGATTGACTGGATAGTTGGTCTCTTTTCTGTTATGCTTTGATTTCTGGCGGCTGGAAAGGAGTCACCATGTCAAAGTTTTTATCTTATGAAGATCGAATGATTATTGCTCAACGCCTTCAGGAGAATGCATCCTTTGGGGCAATTGGCAAAGAGTTAGGAAAGGACCGTACAACCATTGCCAAGGAGATTAAAAAGTATTCCTATGACAAGAAAAGCGGTCGTCCTGGATATCCGTATAATCCTTGTAAATTCCGTGCTACATGCAAAGCAAAAAGGATTTGCGGAACAAGCTGTACACACCAATCTGCTTACAAATGCAGCCTGTGCTCTGAATGCACCTTACATTGTTCTGATTTTGTAGAAGATGTCTGTTCTGTCAAAAATAAGCCACCTTATGTTTGTAATGGCTGCAGTCAGCTGCCGAAATGCACGTTATTAAAACGTATTTATGATCCGGCAGATGCACACGAGAGAGCACACTATGCTATTTCGGAAGCCAGAACCGGTATCATGTCCAACGAAGATGATATTGCAAGAATTAACGGGATCATCAGTCCTTTAGTTAAAAACGGGCAGTCGCTTCATCAGATCTATCTTGATCATGTAGATGAACTGATGTGCAGTGAGAAGACATTGTATAACTATGTGGATGCCCAGCTCTTTGATATCAGGAACATTGATCTACCCCGTAAAGTGAAATACCGTCCCCGTTATAAGAAGCCTGAATTTAAAGTTGACCGGGGCTGCCGTATTGAACGAAGCTACGCTGACTTTCAAAAATATCTGGGAGCAAACCCGGAAACGACCATTGTACAAATGGATAGCTTGATTGGTCGTGTGGGAGGAAAATGTCTTCTTACCATACACTTTGTAGAAAGCAGTCTCATGCTGTGCGGGACGCAAATACATCAGCCTCTGTAATAGAGATCATAAACTTATTGGATGAAGTCCTTGGGTCAAAAACATTTAATAGCTTGTTTCCGGTTATTCTGACAGATAACGGAAGTGAGTTTTCAAATCCAAAGGAAATCGAAAAACGTAGCACCATTCCATGCAATAGAACAAAGATATTTTATTGCGATCCAAGTGCTCCTTATCAAAAAGGAGCCTGTGAAGTCAACCATGAATTGATACGTCGTATCCTGCCAAAAGGAAGCAGTTTCGATGAGCTGACACAACAGGATATTACTCTGATGATGAACCATATCAATTCTTATAAAAAAAAAAAGCTGAACAAAACAATGGTATTATTGCCAATATTTGTTCAACATTAAATACTAGAAGAGATTTGATGCCGCAATGATAAATCGCAAACATCAATGAGGTTATAAAGTTTGCAACAATAATTCTCGCAAGATTTCCTTTTTTTCCACGTAATAAGTAATATATTATACCTCTAAAAACAATCTCTTCAACAAGGGGTCCTAGAATGATTACTACTAACAATGTTATAATACCATAATCACTTATATAATTATTTATTGCTTCTTGATTTGCACTTTCTCCAATTCCATTATATGACAATATAATGGCGGAAGCGACCATTGTAATGATAATAAATATAAGTGCAATACCTATATATTTGAAATCTGTAATTTTTATTTTTTTATGCTTGCTGCGATTTTATTTTTATAAAATAACAAACATGCAACCGCAAAAATACCATAATATATTATTTCAAAATATGTATCCCAAAATTTTGTATTCCCATGAATATTCAATAATACATTTTCTGACAACTTCGTTTGAAAAAAATATTGTACCAGTAAAATATATTATCACAAATAAATAGTCAAATTTTGATTTTATTCTACTCATTTCATCTTTCCTTATATTTTTTCAATAACCTTTATTTTATTTTCTTAGAGATATAGTATTTACAAACACAATAAAGTAAAATCCCAGAAATAATTCCTAGAAAAAATTTCATTTAACATTTCTCCATTTATAACTATGCTTGATTTCATCATCATTAAAATGTACCCGCACTAATTTAAGTTGTGCGGGTACATAAAAATTATTTGCCTCTTACTTTATTAATTCCATGAGCAATCCAACCACTAACATTTTTTCCAGTAAATGCTTCTACAGTACCATCTACTACCCATGCACCTACTGCACCAATCACACAACCTGCAATAAAACCAATTCCACCTTCTGTTGTCATGCTCTCATCCTGTGTCATTTCACAGAATCCATTGTTTAAAGTCATTTCCATTGCTTTAAATCTCCTTTTCTTTAATAAATTTTGTTTACGCCTATTAAGAAAAAAGTGATATACTTTACTCGAGTACTTTTCTTAAAAGTGCTTGTGCTTTTTGGACTCTGATGGTTGCGCAAATTTATCAGGGTCCTCTTTTTATATAAAACAGTCTACTTAAAAGCAAAACTATTTTATAACGTAACTTATAAGATGTTTGGGCTGATTCCCACATATACATCTATCTCTGTGTTTTCCGGACTTAACATATCCGTTTTCTTCGTAACATTATAGCCTACTGTTATAGGCTGTAATCTACGCTCCATTATGTATTGATTCAACTGGTTGCATGCATCCTGCAATCTCATTGGATGACCTATATATGATGCAACAACAGCATTTACTATCTTAATCTGGTTCTTGAAATCAAATTTATCCGTTGAATTAATAGTATTATCTACAGGCATAAGCAATTCAATATCAATCTCATCACCTTCAAGTGCGTAAGTAGCAGTTATAGGATTTCCTACACGTTTTGCACCTTATATTTGTGTTAATATAATTACAGCGACAATCAGATTCCAAGTGCCGTGTATCGAAACATTTATCCAAATATTTTTGTATTTTTTATAAATAAATCCTAAAAGTATTCCTGACAAAAAATAGTCTAACCATTGACACAAAAATAGTAGTATATTTGTGTTTCCAAATGAAAAAAAAAGCATATGCATTGTTCCAAACAAAAATCCTGTCGACAATACCGCACATAGTTCTCCATATTTGCTGAAAAACCGAAACAATATACCTCTATAAATTATCTCTTCTGTAAAAGGTCCCATAATTACACTCATGATAACAGCCAAAATAGGATAATCCACAAAATATCCATTAACGTTTGACTGATTTGCCGAAACCGATATATTTGAACACATTGTCATTTCAATAATTCTAACTATGTAGCTTAACAAGAATGCAATTCCCACACCTGCCAAAACTCTTTTTATATTTACAGAAATTCTGTCAGCTTTGAATTTTTTAAATGAAGTGATCAAATATTGCTTCATTGCCACTCCAATCATGATAATTAAAGTCAACTGATAAATCATATTTATCAGCAGCCCATAAAATATATTTATTTCTTTTTAAAGTAGAAATAATACCACTAGCTCCTATGAGCATAAAACAAACATGAATTATTACGACTCCAACTATTAGCTTTTTATGATTCATATCAGTGGATATATAATTGTTTTCTTTTTTCATCTCTTTGTACTCCCCATTTTTTACCAAATTTATACAGACATCTTTTATAGTCTTTTATGGTCTTTTACACACTTTTTAACCCCATCTATTAAAAGCATTGTTTGCATTCCCATGCACCATCCTGCTAAACATATTACCACCATAAGAAAAAAACAAACAATATATATGTGCTATTTGGCATGATTTCGGTGCCATTTGACACAATCTACTGTTATGGTGAATTTATATCTAATAAATTTCCATCACCAAACAAGCTTTTAAAATACGGCATTCATTGATTAACCAAATACATTAAATTATGCATCAAATTGATGCTCATATGAGCTGCTATCCCAAAAACAAGATTTCCTCTTTTTATATAAACCAGACAAAACGCAATTCCGGCTAATACATATTGTATTGCTTGCAGACAAAGCTCATTTAAACTTATTGCCCCTATAGATGGTATAAAATGCATTAATCCAAATAGCACTGATGATACAATCACTTTGATTATCAGACTTTTTTATTGATGGAGCTGAATATAAACCATCTAAAAATCAGTTCTTCCAATATAGGACCTATAAACGCAGAAAGAATCATAATAGCCCAATAATGTTCATTCATTGTCATTCTGAGCGTAATTTCATTTATGCTTTGCTCATTATTTCCGGATGACAAAACAAACTGCATAATACCACCTAATATTGTAAACAATACTATTACAGCAAATGATTTGATATATCCCGAAGCTATTGATTTGATATCATACTGTCTTATCTGTTTTATATCCCTTAAAATACCAGTTCCATAAAGGCTGAATAAAATAACTATAGCTATAAGATTCCATAAATAGTTTGTTATCAGATACGCATCCGAATAACTCATTGCTTCAAATACCGATTGTATAACAGGCAATATGATATATTTTTTTCCTATCAAGTACCAGGCCGGAAAGAATATCCAGCCTATATACCATTTAATGTTTTCTATTTTCATAGCTGGTCTCCTGTACATAAAAAAGTATGGCAATTATTTGCCATACTTTTTTTATTATACACTTTTAATAAAAATTATAGTCAGAAAATCCCTGATAAAAACTATCCCAGCATGATTTGATCTTTTTTGGTAAATTTATGCCAAACTCCTTTTGCATTAAATCCACCATCAATATACATAAGTTCTATATTTGATAAACTAGTGAATTTTTCCATTTTATCATCTCTCCTTTGAAAATATACTATTAATACCCTAACAGAAGCTTTAAACAAGAATAACCAAAGCCTACACCAGCACCTACCCAATAGCATACGTCTTCAGTTTTAATTTTTCCACCTTCTACAACAAGCAGTTCCTCACTACTTATACATGTAAATGTTGAATCCATAAATCAACTATCTCCTTCCATTGATTTTTTCCTACGCGCGCTCATAGGATTTATTTATATAAACCGGTAATCCCGGAATATACCTTATTTATTTTACTAATCTACTAAATTTATCTTACTCAGGACGAAATGCAGCACACTGTCATCATCAACAACAATTTTTGCCTGTGCAGCCATTCCACTTTTCAGATTTCCTTTTTCTCCATCCTTATTCTTTATCTCCATATTTTTACATTCTACTTTTTACAACGTAATATGCATTACCAGTATTCTGGTCTACAGTCACATCTTTTGCAATTTCTTTTACTGTTCCTGTAAAATATCCATATTCACTTGACGGATATGAAGCCATTTCAAATTTTACTTCCTGATCCGGTTTTATTTTTTGCTATGTCAGAATTTTCCACATACACCTGTGCATAATAACCTGACTGCTCCTTTGGATATATCTGTCCTATGGAATCGCCTTCCTGTATATATGTTCCATTTGAGATTTCATTATTTGTGTAAAAATACCCTGATGTTCCTGCCTTTATGGTACAGTTATTATTTTTTATATCATAATCTTTTAAATAAGCCTCATACTCCTGCTTCTTATCCTCATAAGTAAGAATTTCAGCCGACACATTTCCTTTTTCCGTAAGAATCTTTATATCTGACTCATCTGTATTATTAGAATTTTCTGTCTGCTTCTTTTGAAGTTCTACAGAGGATATATTAGATTTAAGGCTTTCTATCTGTTCATTTGCAGTTTCTATCTGCTGTTCTATTGTTGAAATCTCATTAGACTCAAGATTAGACAATGCCTGATTTTTTTCTGTATCCACCTCTGCCAGTTGTGATGAATCCATTGTGGTTTCATCCTTTTTTATTGTCATATTGAAGTGCTGTATAATCATATGATGAAATATAACTTTTTACTATTGAATAGTAATATGTATCGTTTTGATCGAATGTGTTATTACGAGATACGATACATTGCTTTACATTGTTAAGTTTATTAATTTTTTCATTATATTTATCAATAGAATCATTGATAACTGTAATATTTTCATCGTATACCTCCCCAGTTTTATCCTTTTCCTTTCCTGCATCAATTGAAGTATTTAATAATTCTTTCCTGTCTTTAAATTCTGAATAATACTGGTTATCAGACATTGCATCAAATTCAGAATTATCTCCGTCAAGACTCTTCTGATATGCATTTAGTATGTCAAGGCGCTGCTGTACACTATCAAGTTTACTCTTATAATCTTCGATAGTACTTCCAAGGTTTTCAATATCTACCTCATACAGTTCGTCCCCCTCACTCACATACTGTCCGTCCTTTACCGACATTTTAGTTATCTTTCCTGTAACTGCACAGCTTACTGCCGTACTGTCATCGTCACCTCTAAAGACACTATCAGCTTTTACTACTATATCCATCCTGAAAAGATACATCCAGATCAGGGCTATTGCCAGAATTGCACATATTATATATATGGTGTACGGCACAAATCTGTTTGGCTTAGAATCATATACTTCCGTACTGTCACTTATATCCTTTAAATCCACAATTATAGGTTTCATTATTTTCCTCTTTTTTCATAATCGAAGTTATGCGGTTGCTTTAACATCCACAGTATCAAGCGACTGCTGTTTTACAAGCTGCGCATATTTGCCGCCCTTTGCTACCAGCTCTGTATGATTTCCACTTTCTATTATCTTTCCATCTTCCAGCACATATATCTTATCGCAATTTTTTATAGTGCTGAGTCTGTGTGCTATAAAGATAGTTGTAACATCTTTTGAAAATTCACTTATTGTCTTGTCAAGTGCCCTTTCAGTTATTGCATCAAGATTACTCGTAGCCTCATCCAATATCAATATATCCGGTTTTTTAAGCATGGCTCTTGCTATAGCCAGCCTTTGCCTTTGACCGCCCGACAGGTTTGCTCCGTTTTCCTCCAGTCTTGTCTCATATCTGAGTGGCAGTTTATTAATAAATTCATGTGCCTGCGCCTTTTTTTGATGCCTCGATGATGTCATCCATCGTTGCATCATCCAGTCCCAGTGTAAGATTTTCAAATATTGAACCACTAAACAAAAATGTTTCCTGTGGTATATATGCGATTTTGTCTCTAAGTGTCTCTATCTGTATATCTTCTATATTATTATCATTTATCAGAATATTACCTGACTCTGCCTGATATAAGTGCAAAAGCAGTTTCGATAATGTTGTTTTTCCTGAACCGCTTTCTCCAACAAAGGCAATTTTTTCGCCCTTTTTTATTGTAAAATCTATATCCTCAAGTACCCTTTGCCTTGTTCCGTATCTGAAATTCACATGTTCGAATTTTATATCCCCGGCAAGACTTTCGGGTGCCATTTTTCTTTGTTCATTTTCCTGCTTTTCAGCTTCAAGATCAAGTATTTCCCCCAGTCTGTCTGCCGCTACGACTGCAGTCTGCATCTGCGGCTGCAGATCCACCAGATTTTTACAGGATCAAGGAAATATGCCAGCAGTGAATTAAATGTAATAAGTGCACCTATTGTCATGTCTCCGTTTATAACACTGACACCGCCTGCCCACAGGATAACTACACCACCTATGAGTTCTACGAAAGTTTTCAGTGACACTTGTATATTGTTAGCCCATGTGAGATTGAATACACTTCTTAACAGTTTTACAAATTTTATCTCTGTTTCCCTGTTTACTTTTCTCTCCGCATTATAAGCCTTTACAGTCTGTATTCCATTAAGAGACTCGACCATATAAGCCGTAAGCTGGGCATTATCTTCCATTTCTTTTCGATTAAGTTTTTCATACCATTTATTAAATCCAAGTACGATTACTGCGTACAGTACGATCATTATGATCGTGATAAAAAATAATTTTGAATTCTGTATGTATAAAATAATTGCTCCGGCAACAGCCATAAGTGTATCTATCATTATGGTAAGTGTTGCTCCCGATATGGCATCCCTTACCTTTCCTGCATCATTAAACCTGGAGATAATCTCTCCGACCTTCCTTGTTCCGAAAAAAATTCATCGGAAGTTCCATTACATGCCTGTAATATCCCAATAATAACGCAATATCCAGTTTCTGACTAAGATACAAAAAGTAAATGTGACCTGAATGCATTAAGGATTACCCTGAAAAGATTGAGAAGTATCACTCCTATTGATAAAGTCATGAGCGTTTTCTTTAATCCATCCGGAAGAACACTGTCTATTAATATCTGAAAATAGAATGCTGCCAATATTCCAAGCACGGTATATATAAGAGATGCTAAAAAAAATCTGAAATATAAGTTTCTTCTGTGGCATGAGCAGATGAAAAAATCTGGAGAAAATTCCTTTTGTCTCATCCTTTTTCTCAAATGTCTCATTCTTAACAAGAAGGATAAGGATACCGCTCCACTGATATTTTGAAAGTTTTCCCTCATCATGCACTTCTCCAAAAAAACTCCTCCGGGGTAAGTTTTACAATACCTTCTCCCGGATCTGCAATCACAACCGTCTTTTTTCGTTATTTTATGAATAACAACATAATGCAGTAATGCTCCATCTACGATAACATGTGCTATACATGGTAATGGAAACTTCGAGAAAAATGCTTCTTTATCTCCCTTTACTCCTTTGGCGCTAAATCCAAGCTGTTCTGCGGCTTTGATCACACCATATGTATTTGTTCCCTGCTTATCTGTTCCTGCAACTTCACGGATTTTACTTATTCCTATTTTATATCCGTTCTGTCTACAGATTGTTGCAAGACACGCTGCTCCACAGTCGGTTATATCGTGCTGTTTTATACAATAGTATTTCATCATTTATTGTTCCTTTTCGCTATCGCTACTTTCAATATAAATGCCAGAAATATGTTCTGGCATTTATATCAATATCACTTACTTAATCTTTTTTATCAGATTTAGAACCCAATGCTATTCCCAAGGCACAGCCAAATGAAGTTCCAATTGGCAACATCACTATATTGTTTGTTGCAACACTAATTGCTACACCAATTGCCGTTCCTACTGCAACACCCATTGGAAGCCCAACTTTTTTATTCATAGCATTGTTCCTTTCTATTTTTTTTCTATTTTTTCTACTAACTCCAGTGGCTATGCCGCCTGCAAAACCAGCTGCAACAAGCGTCCAAAATATAGCATCATCTACACCGAATATTCCACCTTCTACATCATATAATTCTTGCATACTTAATCTTTTAAAGTTGTCCATTTTTGTTTCCTTTCTTTAACCAGCAAAATATCCTACAATATGTCCTAATAACCATCCTCCTGCTAGAGCTCCTGTATAAATGAGTATCGGTGCTATTCCTCCATCATCTACCATCAGTTCATCTTCCTGCGTCATGACGCAAAATTTTTCGTTTACTTCCATTTTAATTCTCCTTATAATAATTTTTCTTTTAGGCATTTTATAAATGCCTTAACCCATTGATTTCACAGGGTTTTTTGTGATTAATTTATGGCTACTAAATACCATTAGATTTCTTTTTAACGCCATTTATCAATTACCTAAATAATTTATATAGGCATAGGTCTAAAAATGTCTATAGCCTTTTTTATAAAATCCAAATAGTTTTTTACGTATTTCTCAATTGAATAGTTTCTTTTTCCACCATCAATCGCACATAACTCTTCACAATTCAAATTTTCAAATTGTAATGCTAATTCCATGATCTTTCTCCCTTCATATAATTCCTATTTTCTCTTTCTGCGCATTGTTGAGAATATATATAAAGCAATTGCTTGCTTCATACCATAATTATCTTGCGGTACAGCAGTACTACACATTCGTAAACGTCAAACCATGCGCCAGTCATTAAAATCAACGCCGCCCATTATTGGCGACGTGGCTTCCTGCATTCGTCCGGAAGACTATCTGACCATGGCATGAGATAGTCCAGCTTTTCTGGATCTATATTTTCTTTTTTCCTCACAGAGTTTTGGCAGTTCTGTGAGGATATATTTAAAAATAATAATACGGCCGCAGATTATTCAGCTTGGCTGTTTCTGAAATACTGTATACCATCGCACTGGCAGATGCTCCTTTGGCTGTATTGTGGAACATCCAGTTTTTCTTGCCGAGGCAAAAGGTGCGTATGGCTCTCTCCGAGGCAGAATTATCGATAGGGACATCTCCATCTTCAAGAAATACCTTAAGATATTTTTCCTGATTGATTATGAAATTCAGCCCCTGGCCTGTTTTGGATTTTGGAGGTACCGCCCAGTCGTTAACCTGTTGTTTTACCCACGCAAAAAATTCCTCAACCAGCGGCCGGATCAATTCCTGCCGTTTTTGAAGCCGTTCCTCTGATGAGAGCCCTTTTAACTCAGTGTCAGCATTATAAAACCCGGCTATCTTCTGCAATGCCTGATAGGCAACAGACTGCCTTACAGAAGACGGATCCTTTTTATCGGCAGCCTTAACCGCATCCGCAAAATCACGCCTTGCATGCGCCCAGCAGTTTGCGTTTGTCACATCTGGAAGCTTTTTATCAACTAGATGATATTGCTGCAGGCTGTCCGTTACAAGGATTCCTTTGTAATCCTTGTAAAAATCCAGAGGCTTTTGATGATCACGTCCTTTTTGGTACTCATATATCACAATCGGGCGTCGGGTATAAAACTCTCCGGAACGGTGCACCCACATATAGCACTTGCTGTTTGGGTGGTCGCTGTCTGCTATTACTTGAGTCGGTGTTTCATCTGACTGTGTGACATGCAGTGACAGCAGCTCCTGCTTCATCCGTTCAACAAACGGAGTGAAGTACATCTGGGAGCATCTGACAATCCAGTTGGACATTGTCTGGCGTGATATATTTACGCCATTACGTTGAAACTCCTGCTCAATCCGGTGTAATGCTGATGAATTCACATATTTTACATTAAGTATTGATGCCAGTAATGATGGCGTCACTATACTGTTGCGAAGCAAGTCCTTGGGTCTGTTTCCACGAAGGAACTCATCCTGATGATCACCATCAGTTCCCACATACACCTCGACAGTATGAATTTCGACAGTCCATGCTTCGGGCTCATGACGAAGCCTCTTGTAGGTTTCATCCGGCATACGGCGCCAATTGCCTTTTCCATAAAAAGCATCCAGCTGTTCTTCAGAAACACTGTATGGCGGAAGTATTTCTTCCGGGAAATCTTTCAGGTCGATATTCCGCTGTCCTTTTTTCTTTGCACGCTTGGCAGTAATGACCTCTTCAGCAGAAGGCTCCCTGGAAGATTCATCATAGGCGGCGTCCGCTTCGTCAAAAAACGAAAGCTGGCCTTCGATTGATTTTAAGCTCTCTGTATGCCTGCCAAATCTATAATTATTGGCAATGCGGACCTGCTCAATGAGTTTTTCGATGTTATCATTTAAAGCATCGAGCTGTCCCTGCATCATAAGAACAATGGTAATCAGTTCTTCGCGGCTGCAATTATTCAGTTCTTCCAATGTATGTTTCTGTGCCATTGCTTCACTCCCTTAAACTGTTTTCATTATAACAGAAGCAGCTTTAATTAGCGAATTCTTGTGTGTTAGCTCTCCGTCATTATGCCTATCGCTATAAGGCTATAGGATGCTGATAAACGCAGGGAAATATAGAGCTTTCAAATTTCAAGATATTTGTTTCAAGTAACTGCTAACCATTGTACCAGTTGTGAAAAAGGCATATAAACCAGGTTCAACTATAGATTTTTTGACGTCATAAATGTCTTTGAAAAATCTCTGTTTTGCACAAACTCAGAAGGGATTTTGTGGTGTTACATCCTTGATTTTAGGATCGAGCGGATTTAAACCGAGCATCAGGTAATCGAATTGCTCTTCGGTAAGATCCGCAGCGTCTTCCGTGGTTCTTGGCCAGGATAGTGAACCGGATTCAATCCGTTTATACAGCAAAAGAAATCCATCGCCCATCCAAAGCAGTCCTTTAATCCTGTCGGAACGTCTACCGCAGAACAGGAACAAGGTTCCTTTCTCAAAAGGATTCTGCTTATATTTGTCACCAATGATCATCGAGAGACCATCAATGCCTTTGCGCAGATCCACTGTACCACACGCAAGCACAACCCGATTGATTTTAGCAACGTTCTCCAGCATGGACTACCTCCTTTAAGAGCCTGCTTAGCACAGCATCTGAAACATCGTTTGATATTTCGAGAATGATATCACCATTCCTGACAACTGCAGTCGCGTTAGAAGCTGACGAAAATTCCCGTGTTTGAATAGTTTTCTCTGATGTAACAGGGGCAGCTATTTCAACAAAAAAGAAATTTCGGCAGGATTTTCGGTTGTTACAGGCAGCTGCATCTGGTCGTATGATTCTTTACGAAACTTGCGCAGCCAGTAATAATAAGATTTTTCCTTGATATCATTGTCTTTCAGCCATTGATGGACAGTTACGTTTGCAGGTCGTTCCTGACATTGATTTATGATATTTAACCAGTTAGCACGCCTTACATCGTGAGTACATTTATCCATGATAGTTTGCCTCCTCTAAAAAACTATTAGTTTTTTCGTGTCTTATAGAGTGTCTCACAAAAATGCTAATTATCCAAGGCGCGTGGTTTGACGTTTACACATTCTTCTATACCGACTGTGTTTTATAAAGTAATTTTTTGATTTTGTAAATCAGATACTTTACCGGACTTATTAATATAGATTTTTATAATCATAAGTTTTTTATTTTTTTCCCATCAATATTCGAATAAGCCATTCTAGATCTATAATCATTGGTGTCATCCCACTATTTCCTCCCTTATTTATCTTTGCATATTCACTATACTCTTTTATACACAAAAAAAAAAGCAATCACTATGGCATGAACGACACTTTTTAGGTATGAACGACATAGTGATTGCTTATTTCTATAACTATTTTCCTATTATTATATATTTATTGTTACAATAAATCTTTCATTTTCCTGAGATATTCTCATATCTCCATCATATTTTTTACAGTCCTCCTTACATTTTCTAACCCAATACCATGATTTTGCTTATCCTCTTTTGTAGTAATAAACTTTTGTTTTTGATTTATAATACTCTCCATATCATAACTATTACTAACCGAGATAAATATTTGTGAATTATAACCGGCTATCTCAAACTCAATTATTCTTTTGTCCTCTTGTATTTTTTCGCATGCCTCTATGGCATTATTTAAGAGATTTGATATTATTGTGCACATATCAAACATATCAATTGCTACATTATCCGATACGCGCCCCTTAAACTGAACCTTTATATTTTTTACTTTCCGCTTCCAGGACAAATGGAGCTATTACCGCATCCAATTCCCTGTTTCCGGTGTACTCTACCGGTTTTTTAGATGAAACTCATTAGTCAGCTGCGATAAATATTTTTTTTATTTGTGAATTATCTTCGCTGGTACACATACTATTTAACGCAAGCATATGATTTTTTACATCATGACAGAATTTCCGCAGTTCTTCATATTGCAGAAGCATATGCTCATAGTGCTGCTTTTGTAAAGCCATATGCTCCTTATACATGTCATTTGACTTTTTTATATATGCATTCTGGCTTAAAACAACAATCTGCATAAGTGTTACCACAACAAGTGTACAGCAAGCCATTACTGCAAACACCCCATAAATTTGCAAATCTTCATACTCTTCCAATTCTGAAAAAATCTGAATTGATCCTACTAATATCAATGAACTGATGGTAACTAAATACAAAATTATGTAATGTTTTAGATCTAAAACCACTTCTTCCTGATCATTTTTTCTTCGTTTTATTACATATATTAGCGCCCAGACACCTATACTCAATATCTGACATAAAATCGTTAAAGCCGGAGATTCCTTAACATAGTATTGAGAAATTCCAATTTTTATAGATATAATAAAGGAAAACAAAATTCCAAATATGGAGCTTGCTATAACTACGAACGGGTACAAAATCAGATTTTGAATTTCAAATGGCTCTATTATAAAAACAGGCAACATGACCATTATAAATATGGATGCTCCCATTACATATTGTAGATTATTATTTACATATACAATACTACCTGTAATTACCACCGCAATAATATATATCATCCATCTGACAGCTTTATTGGTAATTCCTCTGCTCAGTACAGTACGATATGCTAATGAATAAAGTACAGTCTCTGTTATAAAATATACTATCAAATACAATATATCCCTTTATCACATTCTTCGCCTCGCCATTCTTTCACCATACTCATGATATAACCTTTTTACGTTTTCTTTATAGCTTCTACCAATCGGAATTTCAATATCCATATCTCTTATAGATAATTTTCCATTTCTAAGTGTGGCATATTCAAGATTAACCATATATGATTTATGAACACGTATCACAGAACTGTCCTCAAGCCGTTTCTCAATCTCAGATATATTTATTCCTACAAAGTTCTGCCCATTGGTATAAATATACGCATATTTTCCCTGTGCCTCTATATATCTTATGTCCTCCGCATAGATTATTATGTTTTTGGCCGGTTTCAGACAAATACGAAATGCCTACATTCTCACATTTCTCTATCAATACCTTTTCCAGCACTGCTTTCACATCCATATATCCAGCCGGCTTCCTGATAAAATCTATAGTCTTGATTCCAAAGGAATCTATCATCTTCTCATCATGACTCGACACAAATGCTATCCGCCAGATTTTGTCTAGTTTCAGTACTCGTTCCTTTAGTTTAATTCCGCTGAGACCATCCATCTCTATATCCAGAAAAAGTATATCTATTTTTTGGTTTTCCTCATCATCACAATATTCGAGAACCTCTTCTGCGTTTTTATACATTTTATATTCAAATGCATCCGTATTGTTTTCATAATATTTCTGACATAATTGCAGCATACGCTGCCTGGCTTCCGCTGAGTCATCACATATTCCTATTCGTAACATATACTTTACCCTCTTTTTATCTTATTGTGCACCGTTTCTTTATCCCAACAGCCACCGGCGAAGCTCGTATATATGTCCCTTACAATATCATATATTTATGTAATTGTCGCGGTCTACCTCTATCACGGTATAGTAATTCTTTCCAAGCTTTTTCCTGACATTTTCCTGTATTGCATTGCATATATCATCATCTGAGGTGATATAACCAAATGGAACTGCAATGTCAAAAACCAGATTCGTATGTGTATCACCTCTGATAATACGGAAATCGTGCATATTTATGTGCGAATCAAGCCCTTTTATCACGGAGAGCACCTCGGCCTTCAGTCCGGCTACCTCCTCATCCTCTATCGCTACCGGGTCCATGTGGATGGTCACTATACAGCCCAGCTCCCTTCGTATCCTGCGCTCCAGATTATCGATTATATCGTGCAGCTCGACCATATCTCCGTCCTCCGGCACCTCTGCATGAAACGATACTATCCTGTGTCCCGGTCCATAATCATGCACCATAAGGTCATGCATACCGAGTATGTTTTTGTCAAAGTCCAGTACCATCTCCCTTAGTCTCTCGACAAACTCCGGCTCCGGCTTTGCTCCAAGCAGCGGGTCTATCGCCTCCCTGGCTGATGATATCCCTGAATAGAATATAAACAATGACACAAATACACCGCCTATTCCATCCAGATTGAGTCTTGAAAAGTGCGCTATGAGTGTGGCTGCAAGTACTACAGATGTAGCGATACAGTCTGACAGACTGTCCCTGCCTGTCGCTTCGAGTGTTGATGAATCAAGCTTTTTTGAAAAATAGAAATTGTATACCGCCATGACGCATTTTACGGCTATTGATGCCAGTAGTATCGCTACAATAAGCCATGAAAACTCTATGTCCTGCGGCTTTATGATTTTGCCAAAGGAATCCCTGAACAGCTCAAAGCCCATGATGAGTATGATTGCTGCAACTGCCAGTGTAGCCACATACTCCATCCTCGCGTGTCCGTATGGATGCTCCTCGTCGGCTCTCTGTGCCGCCATCTTGAAGCCTGCTATCGTGATGATTGATGAACCTGCATCTGACAGGTTGTTGAATGCATCCGCAGTGATTGAGATTGCACCGCTAAGCATTCCTGCAAATAGCTTGCCGGCAAAAATATGAGGTTTAAAAATATACCGACTATACCGCACAGCATGCCATATTTATTTCGTTTTTCAATGTCTGTTTCTGTCTTTGGCATTTACTTTACCTCTATTTTTATTTTATATCCTGATTTACAGCTTATTTCACCGCTCCGAATCTGTCGAACGGGTAATATCTGAATATCGCTTTTGCAAGTATATCGTCCTTAGACACATATGTGTGCTCCCAGACTCTTGCGTCTGATGAGCCATTTCTGTTGTCACCGAGCAACAGATATGAGTCCTGTGGCACCTTAAACTCGTAAGGTCCGGCATTTACTGTCCACGGATCCTCACCGCTCTGGTTTGACTTGAGATAATCCTCCTCAAGCGCCTCACCGTCTATATACACCTGGCCGTCCTCTATGGTGACTGTCTCTCCCGGCAGACCTATTACACGCTTGATGTATTTCTCAGAAGGCGAATCAGGTGCATTGAATATGACTATATCCCCTCTCTTTGGGTCTGAAAATGTATATGCGAGCCTGAAGCCAAATATGTCATCTCCAATCTGTATGGTATTCTCCATCGAGCCTGACGGAATATTTGCATTTATAATGACATAGTTCTTTATGAGTATTGCCGCTACAATGGCGAATGCGATTGTTAACACCCAGCTTAAGATTTCCTTGACAGGTGATGTTTTTTCCTCCGGCTTTTTGGCTCCATCTCATCGGTTGTTTTTGTGTCTTCATCGTTGTTTAAGTCTAATATCTCCATTTTCATGTTCTCCTTATTCATGCTTCAATAAGTGTTTGATAATATATGTCATGGCGGTACAACCTATGGTGCCATCCACCACTTTATAAAGTCCTTCCTTGTAAAATAAAGACTTGTAAGCCCGTAATCTGCGATTTCCTTATCTGTAAAGGTCTTTGCTATATACGCATTGATTTCATCCGGGAAGTCTCTCTCGAGGCACCACTGTGCCTGCAGACTCATTGGCTTTTCCAGCTCATATTGGTGCACGAGCTCGCCTCCAAAATCTATGATACTGTTCCATCTGGATGCATTGCCCAGTATCCTCTGCTTGATATTTTCTATGATCACAGCTCTTGCAATCCTTACCTTTTTGTACTTTTCGGCGCGCTGCAAAAGCATTGCATTGCGGTTGTGGGTATTTATCACCAGCTCCATCGGGTCTGTCAGCTCATTTGACACCAGACAAAATACAGGGTCCAGATCATAATACTCCGGTCTTAGCACGTAGTCGTTTCGAAACGTTGCTGCTGTCTTTGCCACGGTTAGGTCTGCCGATACATCCGTGTATATGATGCCCGGCATGTCACCCATAACATACTCCATCGATGTGATATACGGTGTCATAAACTGCCAGAAGGCTCTGATATTCTGCTCAAATACTATGATATCGTACTTGTCAATAAACTGACCATAATCATAAGGGTAGTTCTCCCTATAGTGCGCAAAAAGCGCTCTCTGCATGAAAGCTATCTTTATTTTCCGCCCGATAAAGCCGTTTATTACTGTCCTCACCGGGACCTCTACCTCGCGCTCCTTTATATATACAAGCACCTGTACAGCTCTGCTTACCAGCTCATTTTCCGCCTCGTATTCACATACCAGCCGTTTTCTGCCATCTGACAGATACTGGCCAAGTGTAAGCGGGCTCTGCCCAAAAGGCATCTATGATAATCTGTCCTATATACTGGCGGAGCTCTATGAGCTTTTCATCGAAGGCTGCTCCGTCTCTTGATATGCTTATATTTAAAAACCTCTTTTTTGATATTGAGCTGATACGAGAAATTGTCTATCCATGATGGTGCAAGCCCCAGTATGTCTGTAGCATCTGAGACAAGAACTCCCTGCTGGTACAGCGTGGACTTATGAAAATACCCCTTGTGCTTTGGATGATATATGGCAACATAGCCATCAAGCAGGCTGTTATCCACTCGTATGATATTCATGCCAACAAGCTCATTCATCGGATAGTTCCACTTTGCCTTTGGCTGTGACAGGCATACCTCCTTCGTATCACACCTGATATTTACAGGTATAGGCAGTGTAAGCATATAGTGCTTTATGGTTTCTACTATAAAGTCCAGATCTATATACGGCGCATATGATGGTTTTACGGGAATAGAGATGCGTGTGCCCGGTGTCTTTTTTCTGCGATATGACATACTCTATCTGGCCGCTCTCTCCAAACCACTTTGCCATGACCGGTGCGGTATCCTGCGGATTGCTTATGTTCCAGGCAGTGTTTATGACCTTATCCTTTTTCGACTCGATGAGCACAGCCTTTGAGACTGTAAAGCACGAGCATATCCCGATGCCATAGTGAGAATACGGCTCATACTTCAACTGCTGATTGAAGAAATCTGTGCTTGTATAATAGCTTGCCCCTATCTGTGCGATAAAGTGCTCCAGGTCATATTCATTTATGCCTATTCCATTATCCTCTATCGTAAACAGTCTTGTATCACTGCTGTACGTGATGTCTATGCGTGGCTCATATATGGCCCTGACATCGCGCATCTGGCTTGCCTGCTCCATCTCAAGGAACTCCGTGCCCCAGCTCCACTCAAGTGCCTGCCGCACATTGCAGGCATCCATGGCATTGAGCAAAAGCTCCCTGATAAAGACCTTCCACGAAGCATAAAACTGCTGGCTTGCAATAAGCGGAAGCATATTTGATTTTCCTAACTCTACATCGATGCTTTTCATGCTTTATCCGACTGCCCGTAATAGCTGCCGTAGTAATTGCCATAGTACCCACTGACATGGCTGTTTTTCTTGTTGTTTACCTTGTTGAGCACAGCGCCCAGTATCCTCACTCCCGATGCCTCGAGCTGTTTTTTCACACTCTGAATCATCCTGGCGCTCGCCATGCCCTGTCCTATCACTATTATAGCTCCGTCACAATACTTTGCTACAACTGCCGCATCTATGGCAGCTCCTATCGGTGCACAGTCTATAATTATGTAGTTAAAGTGCTCCTTGCCGAAATTAAGAAGCTCCTGAAAGTATTTTTTTTCTCGAGAATCTCTGTCGGATTCGGCACAGATGGCCCTGCAAATATCATAAAAAGGCCCGGTATTTCCGTGCCATACATCACTTCCTCAAGACGTCTCTGACCGGAAAGATAGTGCGACAATCCGCATATCTCCCCTCCACTTGCCGCTGTGGCACGCAGACGCCCTGCAAGGACTGATTTACGCATATCAGTATCTATGAAAAGCACTCTATTTCCTGACTCTGTAAGCGACCGCGCCAGATCAAGTGCCACGGTGCTTTTGCCTTCATTTGGTACAGAGCTTGTCACAAGAAGCGTGCGTATATCATCCCCGCAAAACTGTATATTTGTCTTCAAAGCTCGAAGTGATTCCTTCATCGTATAGCTTTGTTCTTTTAGCTTGCCAAATTTTACTAATTCCATCTGCCCATCTCCTGATACAGGCTTCCTTATGCTGAAGCCGATTTCTTTTTTCTTTTCTTTCTGTGGCTGCCTCTGCCATGCTTTCTGCCCTTTCCTTGCTCTCCGTCATCCTCCGATTCATCAAGCGGAAGTGTACCAAGCACGTTCATGCCGAGCTTCTTCTCCACATCCTCTGTATCTATGATTGTATCATTGAACAGATAAGAAACCACTATAACCGCAATCGACAGAAATGCTCCCGCAAAAGCTCCTATCACAGTGTTTTTGCCGATATTAGGGCTTACCGCGCCTCCATCATCATATCCGCTCTGGATGATGGTCGGCGGATCCTGCTTCATCTTCTCCGCTATATATGCCGATGCGACCTTTGCTATCTCATCTGCTATGGTCTTTGCCATCTGCGGATCGGGATCCGTTACTGTGATATTGAGTACTCGCGAGTTGGACGGATTATCAAGCGTCACCCTGCCGCCAAGTGTCTTGTAGCTCTCATTCAGATTGAGATTCTCTATGACCTGATCCAGCACCGGACGTCCCTTTACTACAACTATGTAATCATTTGTCAGGCTGGTGCCTGTCTGGATATCCGCAAGGCTTGTGATTGATGTGCTCTTTGAAAGTACATAGAGCTCAGATGTAGATTCATACATAGGTGTAATCATAAATCTGCTTATCGCAAATGCCACTGCACCTGTTGCTATCGTAACAAGAATTATCCACTGCCAATATGAAATTATCTCAAGAAACAGATCCTTTAAGTCTATCTCTATCTCGTTGTCAAAATCCTGTTCTCTCTCCATTACGTATCCCCGCATTTACACTGATTATCTTCCGTTTATTATATTTTCCGGTGTGGTCTGCATGATTTCCTGCGCGTAGTCATCACCGAACTTCTTTGCCACGTACTCATAGCATTTTTTCATGTTGCAGACACGCTCCTTTGTGCCATGGCTGTCGCTTGCTATTACATCAACAAGTCCTGCCTTCAAAAGCTTCTTTGTGTATCTCTTGAAGTGTCTGCCATCTATGCCCAGCACTGAGTCTGCATTGACCTGTATGAGCGCTCCCAGCTCCTGCAAATCCTCTATACGGCTTATATCACTGAGACACTCATATCTCTCTACGTGTGCTATCACCGGTATATATCCTGCAAATATAGCTTCGCGCGTCATCTTGTATACAAACGAGTATTCGCTGGAATGTGAATACTCTGTGAGTATATACTGTGTATCTGCCAGTGTATGACACAGCCCACCATGAAAGGCATCTATCATATCGGTTGCCACATGATACTCTGTGCCGAGCTTTAATTCTATTCCAAGCTTATTTGCATATGGCATCAGCTTTTTATAGTGTCGCTCTATCTTTTCAAGCGGATGCTTAAACATTCCATGGCGCAGGTGCGGTGTGAGGATTATGCCTGTTATGCCCTGCTTTTTGGCTATCTTGAGCATCTCTACCGATTCCTCGAGCGACTTTGAGCCGTCGTCCACTCCGTATAATAAATGGCAATGTATATCTATCAAAATTCATGGTCCTCCGTTTTGTTTTCCTGAACTATCATTATACTATATACAGATTTTTCGTGCAATTCTTTAGATATTAAATTTTTCTTCTTTTTTTGTTGGGAGGGCGTGGCGTAAGCGCCGGGCATCCGTGCAGCGCACACGCACTCCCGCGCCTGCTACGCTACGCTGCTAAGAGACTGTACGAATTATGCCTTGGGGTGGTTCTATGCTTGACGAAACCGGCTTTTATGCGCCTTCCATGGCGCATAACGCCTGCCCGGCCGTCCATGGCCGGGCATTTCTGTTTTTTTGGGCATAATTCAACAGTATCTAAGCAGCTTCGCTATTCGCCTGCGCGGGAGTGCGTGTGCGCTGCCGGATGCCCGGCGCTTACGCCACTTACGTTGTGACAATAATTTACAATTTGAGATATAATAAGTATTCGAGGTCCAAATATCGATGATATTTGAACCTCGGGGATTATTCTATATAATTATATTATCCGATTTGTCTGACGAGATTTACCATTTCGATCGCACCGAGTGCACAGTCATATCCTTTGTTTCCGGCTTTTGTTCCGGCTCTTTCTATTGCCTGCTCGATGTTTTCGGTGGTAACTACTCCAAACATTACCGGGATTTCTGATTCGAGTGATACTGATGCGATTCCCTTTGATACTTCGTTGCACACATAGTCATAGTGGCTTGTTGCACCTCTGATTACTGCTCCGAGGCAGATGATTGCATCGTATTTTCCACTTTTTGCCATCTTCTTTGCGATGAGTGGTATCTCGAATGCTCCCGGCACCCATGCTACATCTATGTTTTCCTCCGGCACGTCGTGTCTTACGAGTCCGTCCTTTGCTCCTCCTAAGAGCTTTGATGTGATAAATTCATTGAATCTTGCTACTACGATTCCTACCTTGATTCCATCCTGTGTCATTTTTCCTTCGATTACGTTCATTTTTTTTTGTTCTCCTTATGTTTTTTATTTTTACTCAGATGAGTTTATCTGCAATTATTAACTATTTAGAATTTGTTACTATTCAGAATCCCCGCACACATTGCAAAAACGCTCGATGCGGTGTACTAATATGAGAGTATGTGTCCCATGCGTTTCTGCTTGGTTTTCAGATAAAACAGGTCATGCGCGGTGGCGCTCATCTGGATCGGCACACGCTCGCTGATTTCCATGCCAAACTCTGAGAGCTGGTATACCTTGTCAGGGTTATTTGTGAGAAGGCGCAGACTGTGTACGCCAAGCTCTCTTAATATCTGGGCTCCGATATAGTACTCGCGCTCATCTCCGGCAAAGCCGAGTGCCAGATTTGCTTCGAGTGTGTCCATTCCCTGCTCCTGAAGCTCATATGCCTTCAGCTTATTTATCAGGCTGATGCCTCTGCCCTCCTGACGCATGTAGAGCAATATTCCTCTACCCTCCTCGTCTATCTGTCTCATGGCCGCCTCAAGCTGCTGGCCGCAGTCGCAGCGCTGTGAGCCGAATACATCTCCTGTGAGACACTCTGAATGTACTCGGCAGAGCACATCTCTTCCATCTGCGATTTCGCCCTTTACAAGTGCCACATGATGCTCTCCGTTTAATCTGTTGACAAAGCCATATGCCTTGAATTCTCCGTATTTGGTTGGCAGCTTTACCTCTGTGACACGGTCAACGAGCTTTTCATGTATCTTTCTGTATTCCTGAAGTGCCGCTATTGTGATGAACTTGATGTTCCATTTTTTTGCAAGCTCCATGAGCTCTGTTGTGCGCATCATGGTACCGTCCTCACGCATTATCTCACAGCACAGTCCACATTCCTTTAGTCCTGCAAGCCTGCACAGATCGACTGTTGCCTCTGTGTGTCCGTTTCTCTCCAGTACGCCGTTTTTCTTTGCAAGAAGCGGAAACATGTGGCCCGGACGTCTGAAATCCTCAGGCTTTGCGTCATCAGAGACACATTTCATTGCGGTGATTGAGCGCTCTGCTGCGGAAATGCCTGTGGTTGTTGAGACATGGTCTATTGATACTGTAAATGCTGTCTCATGATTGTCTGTATTTTCCTGCACCATCTGTGGAAAACGAAGCTTCTTTACATATTCCTGCGACATCGGCATGCATATCAGACCCTTGCCGTGCATCGCCATAAAGTTGATGTTTTCTGTTGTGGCAAATTCTGCCGCACAGATGAAATCGCCCTCATTCTCTCTGTCCTCATCATCTGTGACAAGTATTATTTTTCCTGCACGAAGCTCATCAAGTGCTTCTTCTACTGTGTTGAATTTCATATTTTATATCCTTTCTCTTATGATTTTGAAGCTGTTCAATTACATAATTTTTTAACCATTCAGCCCACGCACATTTGCAAACCCGCACAATACCCGTGCTTTTATGTTAAAAAGCCGTATTTTGCCAGGAAATCTCTTGTTATTCCAACCGGTTGTTTTTTTTTTGCCGGATTTATGTGGTACATTTTCCTTAATTGTCTGTGCTCCTGTCATTTCTTCTGTTATTCCTTCCGACTGCCCTTTAAACAACAGCTTCTCAACATATTTTCCTATGATATCTGTTTCCAGATTTACGACAGCTCCCACTTTTCTGTCCTTTAGCACAGTCTGGCTTACCGTGTGCGGTATCGCTGATATCGAGAAATTATCCTCTGCAACCTTTGCGACTGTGAGGCTTATTCCATCGATTGTGACGGAGCCCTTCTCGACTATATAGCGAATGAGCTGTGGTGCGGCATGTATCGTATACCAGATGGCATTGTCATCCTTTTTTGACCTCCACAATCCTGCCTGTTCCGTCAACATGTCCCGACACTATGTGCCCGCCGAATCTGCCATCTGCTGCCATCGCACGCTCCAAATTGACATGTGCTCCTCTCATCGCATTTGCAAACGATGAACGGTTTAGCGTCTCGTGCATGACATCCGCTGTAAAAGCATGTGGCATGAGCCTTGTGACCGTGAGGCAGATACCGTTTACCGCTATGCTGTCTCCGACCTTTGTTCCAGCTAGCACTTTTTCAGCTCTGATTATAAGTACTGCTGAGTTTGCTCCACGTGAAATTGTATCTATTGTTCCAACTTCTTCAACTATTCCTGTGAACATTGTGTATCGCCTTTCTTTTTTTCTATATTTTCCTCACACTCATTTGCATAATTTACATGGTAAATTGTTTACAATTGTTTCCGGTCTCACCAAGGCGAAACAGTAACAATTACATCAATTACACAACATCACACTCGATAAGGAAATCATCACCAAGCTTTGTTACCTTACTGTTTCCAAGCATTACGGCATGTGCCGGCGAGTCGGTTCCCATTCCCTCTATCGGTGTTTTTGCATCCGCCCCTCCGAAAAGCTTTGGTGCAATGTAAGCGTATACCTTATTCACAATCCCGCTCTTAAGGGCTGACCAGTTGAGTATTCCGCCTCCCTCAAGCAGAATGCTGTCTATGTTTCTTTCGCCGAGCTTTTGCATGAGTTCATTTAAATCAATATGACCGTTTTTTTCAGCTACATACAGAATTTCTATTCCGTTTTTTTCAAGCAGTGTTATTTTTCTGTTTTTTTGATAATTATTGTTTTCTTCTATACTATCTTTTTCAGTATCAGGTAAGGCTTCTGAATGTGCGGTTTCACGATATCGCTCACTGACTGCAACTATCGTCGGCACTTCCTTTGCAGTATTTACTATCTGCGATTCCAGTGGAAGCTTAAGGTGCGTATCGCATATTATGCGGATTGGATTTACTCCGCCCTCGATTCTGCATGTAAGCAGTGGATCGTCTGCAAGCACTGTTCCTATTCCTGCCATTATGGCTTTATATCTGTGGCGCAGGTTTTGCACATGTTCTCTCGCTTTTTCTCCTGTTATCCACTTTGATAGTCCTGAATATGTGGCTATCTTTCCATCCATCGTCATGGCATATTTCATAGCGACGTATGGACGTCTGGTCTGTATAAAGTAAAAGAATACATCGTTCAGCCTGTCGCACTCGTCTTTAAGCACCTGCGTGACAACCTCTATCCCATGCTCTTTAAGGATTTTGATACCGCCCCCGGCGACAAGTGGATTCGGGTCATCCGAGCCCACATATACTCTTTTTATACCGGCTTCTATCACTGCCTCCACACACGGCGGCTGCTTGCCATGATGACAGCAGGGCTCGAGAGTCACATACATATCCGCTCCCTGTGGCGATTCCTTGCAATGCTTTAACGCATTTCTTTCCGCGTGCAGCTCTCCGTATCTCTCATGCCAGCCCTCTCCGATTATCCTGCCGTCCTTTACAATCACAGCTCCGACCATCGGGTTTGGCGAGGTATATCCCATGCCGCGTTTTGCAAGCTCAATCGCCCTTCTCATATATTGTTCATCAGTCATTTGAGTTCCTTTCTGCATATTCTTTATATGCCCAAAAAAAGCCCCAAACTATTAATGTTCAGGGCCTAGTAATTTCAAATATCATAATCTCAAAAAAATATGCACTAACTGCATTTCATGATAAGTGTCAAAAGGTTTTTGAGATAAAAAAAATCTGGAATGTATCAAAACACTCCAGAGTAGATATCTGTTATAACTATGATATGTGCTGTATCTATATCTGAAACTGAATCTAAAACCCAGCTATCTATACTCTGCATATATCATATTCACATCTTCTTTCATCCAGACTTTACTGTCGGCCTCGGAATCTCACCGAATCATGCCTTGTGGCTCGTGGGCTATACCACCGGTAGGGAATTGCACCCTGCCCTGAAGAATAATTATTTAATTAGCTTAATTAGCTTACGCTAACTATAATAATCCTTTGAGGCTTGTATGTCAAGATTATTTTTATAATGTGGAGTTGTCGTGCAATTTATTAGAATATAATTTTTAAAGAGCCAGCACCTTGAATGGGCTGACTCTTTCAATGTCACCTGTAATTGATAAATTGGAATTTTCTTAATTCTTCATCGCTGGTTTTTTTCTTTTCCAATTAATCAGTAGACCAATCGTGGAAATAACAAAAATTAATGCCGATGTTAAAGAAATAATTCCATCAGTAACCACAAATATGATAAACGTGGCTAATGGAATATAATTAAGAATACTTTTCAAAATTTTCATGTCCAATCCTCCCTTAGGTTTCATAATAGGTTTTTCTTTATTTTACCACATGACAAAGGGTATTGGTATTGTTATTTTCGTTCTTTGATGACTGATTCTATGATATTTATTTCTTCATCAGTAAGGTTGTATTCTTCGTAAAGCTCTTGGTCTGTAAATATATGCTTATTTCCACCTGCCTTATAACTACCTTTTATGATATAATCTAAAAATCCTAAAATTTTTGTAACAAAACAATCCTTTCTACGTCTAACCTATGAACAAAGGAGGTGACAGTTCTGGATTATGAGAAATTGTACAATTCCTATTACTTGCAAGTATACTCATATGTAATG
>VOFC01000323.1_pt1 | contig 44001 bp, 60 predicted proteins | sample 5384161 | NCBI WGS metagenome assembly VOFC01 (sample SAMN12384722, study PRJNA508395) | human gut metagenome | isolation source: healthy gut B | host: Homo sapiens | reverse complement strand
GATGTCGGGGGCTTTTGACCCCGACATCTTTAATATTTGACTAATCATTCATCTTAGTTGATAGCCTTCCGGCTTTTTACTTACTTAAATTTCGTGTTTGTTGAGAGAAAATGTCCCGGCACGAGAACTGTTTTCTGACTTGAAATGCCTAATATCCACACTTGCTGTTGCGTGAGCAGTGCATTGACAGGGAGCGTTCCGAAGACTTAGAACGGTAGGAAGATGTCTCTCCTGACGGAATCAGCTCATCTGTTGTTGTAACAGGATCATGGATCTCAGATACAACCTTCACAAGCAGGTTTCTGTGGAAGTGCTGACATTGCCGGCCAGTCCTTAATGTTTGGTCCAAATTTAATCTCAACGCTTGGATCAGCAACGCCCTTGCTGTCAAATACACGGTTTGCATAAATATTCTTATCAAAGTGATATTTCTGTCCTTTGTACTCTACATCCATTGCTGTTGCCGGTGTTAAGAATCCCTTTGTTTGCTGCTGTTGCTCGATAGAACGAGCATCCATCAGTGCTACAGAAGAGATCTGTCCGTTCTGCAGCTTACTTCCTTCACGGTTCGGGAAGTTTCTCGTTGTATGACGGATAGAAAATGCGTTGTTCGCCGGTGTATCTCCTGCTCCGAAACATGGACCACAGAATGCAGTTTTTACAACAGTTCCTGCTTCCATCAGATCAGCGATCGCACCATTTTTCACCAGTTCCATATAAATCGGTGTACTTGCCGGATAAACGCTGAATGTAAATTCATCTGCTCCGATATTCTTTCCTTTAATGATGTCTGCTGCCGCACAGATATTTTCAAATCCGCCACCGGCACAGCCTGCAATGATACCCTGTTCTACATAGAACTTGCCATTTTTAATCTTATCCTGCAGAGAGTAATCAACTGCACCGTCAAGACTTACAAGGGCTTTCTGCTCTACATCATGAAGAATGTCTGCAAGATTTGCATTCAGTTCATCAATCGTATATACATTGCTTGGATGGAACGGCATCGCAATCATCGGCTTGATCTCGCTTAAGTTCACATAAACCATACCGTCATAATATGTAACCGCTCCCGGATTCAGCTCTTTATAATCTTCACTTCTTCCATGGATGTCATAGAACTCCTGGATCTTCTCATCTGTTCTCCAGATAGAAGACAGACAGGTTGTCTCTGTTGTCATAACGTCGATTCCGATACGGAAATCAGCACTTAAATTGCTGACACCAGGTCCTACAAATTCCATAAGTTTATTATTTACATAACCATTCTTGAAGGTCGCCCCGATGATTGCCAGTGCAACGTCCTGCGGTCCTACACCTTTCATCGGCTCACCGTCTAAATAGATCGCGATCACGCCCGGCATCTTGATATCATACGTCTTGTTCAGAAGCTGCTTTACAAGCTCCGGTCCGCCTTCGCCCATTGCCATGGTGCCAAGTGCACCATAACGGGTATGACTGTCAGAACCCAAGATCATTTTGCCACCACCTGCAAGCATCTCACGGGCAAACTGATGGATGACTGCCTGATGAGGCGGAACATAGACGCCGCCATACTTTTTCGCACATGTCAGTCCAAACATATGGTCATCTTCATTGATCGTACCACCTACAGCACAAAGACTGTTATGACAATTTGTAAGTACATACGGCATCGGGAACTTCTCAAGTCCTGACGCACGTCACGCCATCACGAACCTGCTGCAATGGATTTCGATCATAACCATATTTAGTAAGATACTTGATCGTTCCCCCAAAATCAAAGTATGGATCGATTTCTTCATAGCCATACTTCAGGAAACAACTTTTCTGATATTCCGTCTTTTTTGTCGTCTTTTGTTCCACTGCTCATCTTCACCTTCAATATCCATTTCTGCTTCTGCTGAATACATCACATTTTTCATGACATTTTCAGTTCCGGTTTCTGTGTTTCTTTCATCTGTGGAAGTGGTTTCCTCTGACGGAAGTTCTTCTCCTGTTGAAGGCTCCTCTTTTATTGAAGTTTTTTCTTCCCCTGAAGGCTTTTTTTTTGTTGAAGTGGTTTCCTCTGTTGGACTATCTTCTGAAATTCCTTCTTCTGGTGTTTCTTCTATTGGTGTTTCTTCTGTTGGTGTTTCTTCTGTTGGAGTTTCTTCCACCGGCTCATCTTTCGGCTTCTTTTTAAATCCCGCAGTGATCTTTTCCCAGAATTTCCTTAATTTTCTCTTTATTTTTCCGAGGAATCTCTTGTTCTCTTTCTCGGCTTTCTCCCTGGCTTTCTTCGCAGCTTCCTCTTCTTTTCCGGCTTCCGGCGTAAACGGAGTCTCATAGTCCTCCGGTTTGCTTTCTTTTTCCGGATTTTCAGCCATTTTCTGCTCATGCCACATCAGTACTTCTGTTATGATTTCAAAATACCGCTTTAAATTTCGTTCAACAGATGCGATCAGACCCAGATCGATCTCACTGTCTTCTACTATATAAATTGCACTTCCGTCTACTTTTCCTGATAGTGTATACATTGCACCTTTTAACTTTTCCGGTGCATGATTCGTATCAACCAAGGTTACCGCACAAATATATGGGTAAGCATCTGGATATATCGTGCGGAAGATTTCATTCAGAAGAAGGCAAAGTGTATATCTCACCCGCTCCGAAACATCCGGCAAATTCAATTTCATAACCAGTTTATTCCTATAGGAACGAACCGGTATTCCGCTGACACGAACTTCTTTTGCCGCGTTCAGATTCTCATAAGATGTCATTTCCAGGTATCCTGCTGTCTCAATATCTATCTCACAATAGCCTTTATAGATTGAGATTCCCTCAACGGTTTTCTGTCCACCGATATTCTCATCATCTTTCCAGTCATTGATCCTGATATGACGCAACTGCCTGTAGTAGACACGATCCGTGATATGATCTGCTGCTCTTCGTACCACGACCCCATTTTGTGGTGTGATCGCCTGTACTTCATAATATTTTCCATCATAAGTCAGGAACTGACCCGGAATCAGTGCCTGGAATACATGTCCATATAATTTTGCACCGATATAATATTTATCGCCCTGCTCATCTTCTGCGATATAATATGCATTCTGAAGTTTCTTTGCGTACTCTGCAATTTCTGTTTCTTCCTCGATCGCATAATATTTTTTTCACTTCTGTATGAAGTGCATCTTCCATCAACTGTTCTCTGAAATAGATCCGAATGTTGATTTCCTTTATGAAACAATGCTTGTAGATCAGGTTCTTTAATGCTGCCAGTGGATCTTCAAACTTGATTCCACTCACCATCAGTGCATCCACGATCTCATCTTCGCAAACCTGCTCCTCTGCCATCCGCATGATCAGTTTCAAAATTGTATTCCGCTCTGTTCGTGCATAGTCTGCCACAATCGTCGGGATTGCTTTCGGGTCAGAAATAAAGGTCTGTGCATTTCCCAGCATATAATCCCTTAAGAGATAATTTTCACTGATCACGTTAATAAATCCCTGCTGCGTTCCTCTCGTTGCGAACAGTCTCGTCAGCTCGAACAAGTTCTGAAATTCATCTTCCACCACAAGGAATGAATTTTTCTTCTCTCTGTGTATTCCACAAATTGGATTCCACATGAAACGCTCTGTTGAAAGACTCCTGACTCACTGGCAGATCTGTATAATTACAGATCTTTTTTTGTAGTACTGTCCCGCGATCCATTTCATATCCATAACCAGGAATTTCTCACTGCTGATCCATTTTGTATTGGCAATCTGATACTTCAATGCCACTGCATTGATCTCTGTACCCATACCAAGATAACGGGATACATTGGAGAAAATCCGGTGATGCATATAATCCCCTTCTGCATTCCAGCACATAATAGAAGTCGTTGCCGCACTTTTCAGTGTGGCTGTTACTTCTGTAATCGTAGTCTTCAGTACATGAGACAGTGCATCAACCAGCTCGTCACAGTTTCTGTCGCATGCAGCATACACAACCGGCTCTTTACTTTCATCAAAACGATGAACCAAAAAGGCTGACTCCAGCCTGTCCGGATGCCAGCAAGCGGGATGGTTCTACAATAAATACAAATCCGACACGGCTTAAAAAATCACTGTGGTTTCTCTGCAGACGAAGGTTATACAGATCACTGAATTTAAGGATTCCGATATCCGGCTCGTCAATTTCCGGTTTTCATTCTCCAGCACCCCGACTTTCCACAGACTGCCTGTATTTACATTTTCAAAGATTCCCTGCTCCAGCCATTCTTTTTACATCTTCCGTTGCTGAATCTCTTCCCATGATCACCAGACATTTTTATATCTCATCAGTTGCCCCATAATCGGAAACATCAGATAATGAGTCAGGTCTCTGTAAAACGGATTACAGAACAAAGTACTCTGTCCACAGATCAGATTAACACAACTTTTTACATAGTTTGGTTCTACATCCTGACCGCTTTCCTTTAGCTTTGTGAAATATCCTGCCAGATTGCGGATGGCCTGATTTTCTGATTTCTTCATCTCCTCCAGTGTCTCAAAACTGGAAGATACATCAAGCCCACTGTCCACAGTTGCATCATATAAGACACGCTCTCCAAATAAATCTTTTAAAATATCTTTCAGCAAGCCATAATTTTGCAACTTTAAAAGACTCCTCATCTTCTCCAAGGACATCTTCAATAAATTCTGTTCTGCTAATTCCGGAAAGATAATTGATCACTTCCCCAATACCAGCACTCCAAAAACCGGATAACATGGTGTCTGTGCAAATGCCATCTTCGGGTACATCTGTCCCAATACAAAAAAATCAGAACAGATGCTCCAAGTGCTGCATAATAAATTCCATTGCAATAAGTCTTTACCTGCTCATATTCTTTCTTCAACAGCCATTTATCCAGGTCTTCTTCATATTCATAGAAATTCCCGGAGGTTAGCTGCATCAGGTTTTTTAGACTTCCATGTCTTGTTCAAAATAGGAAGGAAAATCCCTTTCAGCACAAGAAATATAACTACAATCAATAGATTGAACAGATTCATATAATGACTTATCCCTGCATTTGATAAAAATGGAAGGAATCTGATATCCACCCCATAATTTCGATCAGCAGGGGAATGGAACTGCGTTAAGATCACTGCTACGATCGTACAGTAAAGCAATGCAATAAACGGCATCAAGACCTGTCTTCCTCTGTCAATTTTATTCAGATTTGCTTTTCTCGCTGCCAGACACAATAAAATAAAAGGAATCGCCTGTGCTAAAAAACTGCAGCATTCGTATAAACATCATACTTCTCCTTTCACTTCATCGTACAGATCTTCTCGTTCCAGTTTTAGTTTGGCAACAAACTTATACGGTGCTCTCACCAGGTCTCCGCCTCATTCAGCGGAATACCTACATCGGATTTATCTGTCTCATAGTAATACAGTGCATTATCCTTTGGAAGTTTTTCTTCATGGAAGAAAGAAGTAATATTTTTCTCAACTTCTGCCACCCGCCTGATCCCATAGGATGCAGCCACTTCCTCATCTCTTTCTATAGAACTTTTCAACGCCTGCTTATGTGCCCTGAGTATGAACTGTGCGGAAGAGATCGATTCACTTTTTAGCTTGATCCCTGCCCGGATCGATTGTGCCTTCATATAAGTACATACCGCTGTAAAATATTTTCCAAATTCATCTGCTGATGCATTGACATTATTTACCATCGTGTGGATCACATGATTATATTCTTCCATACTCATCCGGACTCTGTGCCGTAGAATGAAAAGTGCTGCAATTCCGCCTGCTGCCGCCACTGCAAGTGCAGCCAACGCTACCACAACCGCCGAACCGAACTGACTTCCTCCCAGTTTGGCTGCAGAGATCAATATGGCACAAATCCCAACAGGTACACTAACAGAAGACAGCATCCAACCTGAACTGCCGTACTTCTTCTGATATGAGATACAATATCCTTCTTCACTTTTTTGTCTACTGTTTCGATCTGCTCTTTAAATTTTGCTTCATCTACCAGTCCACTGGTACTGTTTTCCAGGACGTTTGTCTCCAGTCTTTCAATTTCTGCTTCAAGATCCTCCACCTGAAACTGATCCATCTTATACTCATCACCAAAGAAACTTTCTGCTCTGCCTTTCAAATGCTGAGATGCTTTGTCGATCGCACGTCTTGGTGCTTTCAGGAATTGATTGATCTGACGCTTTTTTCTCTGTGATCTCCATGATCCAGGTAAATAATTCATCTTTTGGGCAATCTCTGCTCAATCCAATCTTTGAAGTATTGATATACAACTCTTTCCCTGATGAACCACCAAAATGAACCGGTATCTTCTGTTCCGGCACAAGAATATCATCTTCCTCAAAGGAAAGTTCTGCTTTCATTTTCATTCTTTCCTGAACAAAATCATAGACCGACTCCATTCGGTTCAATCGCTTATTCAGCAGCCGTTCCAGTTCCTCTTCTGAAGCTTCCATTCCCAGTTTGTACAGACGATATGCCTGCAGCGAACTTGCCGGGATCCGGTTGATCGCCAGTGTAAGAACAGAAACCCAGAACTCTGTCAGCTCCTTCATATACAGACTATTTTCTGCATTGGTAATACTGCTGCATATGAATCTACAGTTATTCGGATATTTATTTCGGCTGCTGAAGTTGGAACTTTCCATTTCAAACTGCGTCTTCCAGGACTCATAAATATGTTCTTCATCCTTTTATGCTTCCTGGTCGCAATAAAGATCAATTCCTGCGGGCGATTATCACTGAACTCATATTTTTTCATTTAATTCATCCTGTGCTTTTTTACTTCTTCAGAGACCGGAACATCCAGATAGATTGGTTTCAGCCTGTCACGATACCGCCGAGACAACTGGTAAACCTCATCCTCCGTCAACTCTGACTCTCTCACCCGGACTCGCTTCAGGGTCTTCTCATCATAATACTCGAACCCTTTTTTCAAAATTTTTCACTGTTGCAGCAGGATATCCGCACAACATATGTGACAAACGGATCATTGGTACATTACTTTCTCTTGGGATTTCCGTATCATTTACCGTCTCACCCGGAAAATCAAATGGATTTTTTTCATCTGCAACCGGTCCTGACGTATGTACTGCCATAGAATCCGTATTCAGCACGATTGCACGCCAGTCCGGTTTTCCCTTGATACATTTGTATATATCAGGGACAGCCGATTTCAGGTCCGTCCCCGCCTCATTCCAGTCACAGAAACTAATCGTTCCTTCATCCACAAATGGTTTATACAGAAAGCGAAAGTCTTTCAGCAGATCCGATGATTGCTTGTTCAGTATGATCACTGTATGCATTTCATTCACCGCCTTCTCCTATGCTTTTCAAGACCCTAGCCTCTCTTTTTTGCTTGATTCTTTCATGATTTTTCTCATTTTTTCATAAATATCTGTCAGTTTCTTTCTTTTTCAATATCGCTTACAGCTATTCTCATCAAATCATTAATATAGTCACTGAAATTATCTTTCCAGTTATCCATATACCAGTCTATATTTTTATCAAACATTTCAAATTGTTCTAAGACAAACTTTCCATAAATTCCGTCTAAATCTGCCTCAAGTACCATTGTCTGTGCATACTCATAAATCAGGGGTAAGAATTTCTCTCATAATTCCCTTACCTACAGTTTTATCAAACTCGGCTGAAGGCGTTGAAACCTTTAACAATAACGCAACATCAAAAATAGATAAACCAGCTTTACCATATTCTATACTTGCAAGCTCATTAATCTGTCTTCTTAAATAGCTATGTTCAAAATCAAGTTTTCCTGAACTATTACGTTCATCTGCAAATTTCTCTTTCATATAAGAAAGAATCGTCTGCACAGCAACCGGATTGATTGTCAATGCATCCAGTACTTCATAATAATGATCACAAGGTGTTCCATTAGAAACCACAAATTCTTCCGGTTCAAGATCATTAAGCTCTAATCTATATAAATATTTTCCTTCTGAAATCTTACTATAGCAAACCAGATCACAGATAATTCCAAGTGCAAATGCCCGGTAAATTTCTCTTTCCTGACGTCTCTGATTCTCCTCGTCCAGATCCGGCAATGCAGATACAATATGCCAGTTTCTGTCGATATGCGGTGTGATAACCGGTGTCTTATCTGACTTTGGTTTAATCTGGCTTACTACCTCATAATATGCCTTATAATACTCACCATCTGAACGCCCCTCTGCTGCACATCCAGGTGAGAATTTTGACAGCTTATTTGCTCTCAATCCATAAATAGACTGGTAGAACATGATCATATTCAACGGAATATCCTCATCCGGTGTTCCGCCATAATTTCCAAGCTCTTTTGCAATCAACATAGATCTCGGTGAATCATCCTTCGGATCCAGCTCTTTACTGATGTACATGCAGCAATCGGTGCTTTCTGCTCACCAAGCGGACGCTCGATAAATGGATTCGACAGGTTTCTCGTCTCTGCGATCACCTTCTTTACATACTGCTCGATCCTGGTTGCATCATATTCATTCTTCTCGTATTTTGCTTCTTTTTTCAAGTGCAGTCAGCACATCCATGTTGACAGTGCTTCCATAGATCTCCATCAGAGATTTCTTGAAATAGCCGATAATTCCATTATCAAAGATCTGTTCAAAGTAACCACCATTCTCCGGTTTATCCTTGAGCATGGAATAGTTACGTACTTTATTGTAGATTTCCTCTGCAAGCTCTTTATCGATCGTGATGCTGCTTCCTGTATAAGGCATCTCTTTTAACAGTCTCTGAAGCAGTTCGGTGTCGCACATATACATATCTGGAAGTTCTTCCTGCTGTATTGCCATATTTCTTGGACAGGGCTGCAATTCTGCGATCCAGTGCTTCGATACGATTCTCGAAAGATGTATAGAAATTCTGGAACGCCTCACACAAACTGGAAATATAATCGATTCCTTCTGCCAGAACTTCTGCCAGAACACTGCTTGTTCTGTATTTATCTGTCTCTCCGATATAAAAACGTAACTTGTCTTTAAACTCCTGCGGCGTCTTTTTATCAATCTTTCTTTCTGTGAGCTGATCTACAGTTTCAATTTCATCATCCGTCTTCGTATTGTCAAAAATTGCATACATTCCATCAAAAGATTTTTCTTTTTTATCATTTTCTTTCTCTACCAGAACCTTCTCTGCTTTCATCAGTTCCAGTGCCTGATACAGGAAATAACGGACTGCATTCGGATGGATAAAGTTTCCTTCTTCATCTCTTAAATATGTCTCCATCTGATGCGGCAGTTTTTCCTTCGTGATAGAGTCGTTCTTTGCCTTAAAGATCGAATACGCAATGGTTCTTGCAGTATCTTCACTTCGTTTTACAACCATATCTTTTATACTTTTCCATCTCTCTGTACGCATCCTGAAAGCTCTTCTGCTGCCTGCTTCGATCCAATCTCTACCTCGTTGATCATTCCCATTGCCAGATTCTTCTGTGCATCCAGATCCATCTGACCATTCATGGTACTGTCCTTCACAAACTTCTTGAGCTGCCCGACATACTCTGTCCACTTATCGTTGACTTTCTTATAACCACCCTCATCGTAGATCGTGCAGGCTTTTTCAATCGATAATGCAAATGGATCTTTCTGCTTTTTGCCATCTGGTTGATCGATTCAATATAATCTACCGACGCATTGATATCTCTCCGGTTCAGTCCCTGTGCACGCATCTCCGCATTAGCCAGACATTTTTCCTTATACATACGGTCAAATACAAGCCACTGACTGGATACACACTTTTTGTCCAGTTCAGTGCGATATACTCTCTTACATCTTCATATGGATAGATCAGCATTGCAGAACCTGCACCGGCATAACGGTTACGTCCACGTTCCGCACAAAGTTCACGGATCGTATTATCCTCTGAAAGAGTTACTTCTCTTATTCATTGGTCCGATGGACTGAGAATAAATACAGTTGGCGGCATGATCCAGATACTGGTTAAAACTGTTCAGCTTCTTTCCTTCCGTATTCTGTGCATCAAACAGGAAACAGAAATCATACGGTCTTACATTATACTCTTCCACATCATTGGATCCGACTCTCGGGAACTCCAGCTTGACCGTCTTTTCATACTTCTCCGGCCGAGTCTCGTCCCCTTTCATAAGAAAGGCATCCAACTCTCTTAACGTTGCATAAGCATTACATTTCAGATTATTTCTCTCTGACTGTCCACGGATTACCTCATAGAACACTTCCGGAAGAATAAAGAATCCTCTTGTAATATTGGCACTTGCCTGAATTTGGTTGCAAGATAATTTTTCAGGTACAGTGCAACCGGGAGAATCAGTCCTGATCCGGTTCCTCCTGCCAGGGAACTTACAATGACCACTCTTAATGCCTGTTCTGAGGAATCGCCCTCCAGCTTGTAAAGTTCCTCGATTGCATTATGCAGAGGCTCCATATTTCCCGCACGGATTGCTGTGTCCAGTGCCAGTCTGGAAATCGCACGTACCTGACCGGCTCCCTCTGTCAGGGATTTGCTGTTCAGGATTCCGTTCACCGGGAACCACTCATCTCTTGCATGCGTATCAATATTCAGATACTCTCCGACCGTCAGCTTTGTTGAGGTCTGGATCGTCTTGATAAACGGATTCGCCTCACGGATTTCTCTTAATTCATTGATATCCGTATCAAAAAACTGCAAATCCGATCCTTTTCCGCTGCTCTTCCGTAACCATCTGAGATACACGGCATACGATCTTTGATCCGGTTCCTCCAAGTCCTACTAATAATGTTGGTGCAATCATACTCTCTTCCTCCTATAGCCTTTTATTTTCTTTTTTCCTCTTTTTTTATCTCGCCATTTGCAGTTCTCTGCACATTCGGGATACAGGTATATGTAAACTCTGGCGTACTTACTACAATAATGGTACTTTGCGGAAATACGGTGATGTCCCTTTTCATTCTCCTGAATGGACATTCCGTTAAATGTGATCTCCTCTTTCCCCGCAAAAGCGGATGTATTCAGAATCAGCATACTTCCGCCTCCTGATGCCCGGACTTTTGCTGTCTTCTTCACCGGAGTCGGTGAGAACGTCAGCCTTCCGGTCTCCGGTACATATGGGAGCAGTCTGGATGCAAGATCCTTCTCAAAATTTCCCTTCATGACATTATCACGAAGTCCGATCTTCTCCGCACTGCATTCGATACTCGGACGCTTCTTGATACTTCTTGCAAACCGCTTTTTAAACGGTGGCACATATCCTAAAAATAAGGATCAGAAGCAGAAGTGATATTACAATATGCTTCCAGTAGCGCTTCAGATAATCTACGATATTCTTATCATCCTTGATGGTTACACTGACCGTTTCTGCCTTACCGTAACCATCCCCGTCGATTTCTGCCGATACATTGATCGTTACATCTGCCTGACCGGTCTCTGTTGCGAACATACCGCCTTTCTTATAGTTCGGAGTAACGATCCAGGTTGAGACTTCACTGCCCTTCTGCACATCCCACTGGATACCAAATTCTTCTCCGTCTTTATTTACACTTACCACGTCCAGCGTTGCGGCATCCCACTGCTCTTTTGTCAATGGCTGACCATTTCTCGTTGCCTCTACAGTAATCTGATTTGCTCCGTCTTCCAGCGTCTTCAGATTTGCACTCTTGAATGCGTCCACATTCATATCCAGCGTGCAGATCTTAAACGTATAGGATGCACTGTCTGTATAATCTTTCAGGTAATTGACATCTGCCGTCAATTCCAGTGACTCCCCGTCTACTTCCACATCAATGGACTGAGATGCCCCGTCTTTTCCGGTCAGTTCCTGCGTCTCTCCATTGATGCTGACTGTATACTTCGGTTCTCCAAGAAGCTTGGAGCTTTTAATATATTTTCCTGAAAGCTGATCTACGAATCCAACTTTTACTGTATAAGCTCCACCTTCGATGGTTCCCTCTTCCATCTTTGTATCGCCTTTGTAAAGTCCTGCCTCAAACTTCACATCCGGCTCATAATAAATCTGAATACTGTCTGCTCCGCTGACATCCAGCGTATATTTTCCAGCTACGATCGGTGACTCATCTGCAAAGACCGCAACCTGTCCTTTCAGAGATGTATCTTTGACCGGTGTTGACTTTACAAATGTAGTCAGTCCCGCTCCGTCCGTACTGCTATATGAAACCGCCGTATCACTCTGGAGCTTCACTTCTCCGCCCTCTTCATTTTTCAGGCTGCCGATCTTCACATCTTTCCCCTGCAAAGACAATCAGCTTTCTAAGCGGAATATCAAATTCCAGACCGGAATCTTCACTGCTATAACCTGCATATTCATTTCTCTTGAAAATGCGGTTGCTGATCTCAGCAAGCTCATTCACAACTTCTGAAGTATTACCCGCCTTCTGTGCATACAGACCTTTATCCGCATTTCCTCCGGGATATTCTTTACATCCGTTCCGATAGCCAGATACTGCACATACAGATTTTCGTTGGCCGCAGCTTTCCCCTCCAGATCTGCTTTCAATCCGCTGGCCGGAATATCATTGTCAAAGTCACCGTCTGTCAGCACAACCAGCCATCCTTCATCCACACTTCCGGCATTCAGAAGCTTCGTCAGCTCTCCTGCCGCATTATTCACCTGCGTATACGGAGTTCCGCCCGGCTTTGGTGTATACATATTATGGATCTGTGCAATATCATCTTTTCCACGAATTTCCATGGATGACTTTGTTGCAGACCCCGTATTCCCCATCTGTTGTGATATCATGCATCGGGAATACTTTCATCACGTCTCCGCTCTCATAATTCATCATCGCGGCAAAAACTTCCATCGCATAAGTCGCCTGAGACCATGCTTTGTTGCCGTCCCCATACATACTTCCCGAATTGTCAAATACAACATAGATTGCACGCTTCGTTGTCCCCTGCTGCTTCTCTGCGTGTACCTTACCGACTTCGGAAAAACCTCCGCTAAGTATCATGGCAAATAAAATCACTGCCGCTAATACTCTTTGAATCGTCTTTTTCATTCCTTCCTCTTCATCCGTAACTATTTTGACCTTCCGTACAGTTTTTCAACACATACAGTAGAATGCCAATCATTGTGATTGGGAAAACTCCCTTTAAAAATAATATCAAGTACTCCCGCCGGTATCAGCCAGTCCAAAGTACTCAGATAATCATTACCGTCGATCATGGCACTGAAGAAGCACAGAACGGATAAGATCGTCAAGGCTGTATTGGACTGATCATCTCTCTCTTTTTCTTCCTTTGCCTCCTGTCGGTCAACGATTTCCCTGTTGATATCAAAAATGTTCCCAACTTGTTTTTGATTATACTCCATTTTCTCTTTCAAGTCATCTATAAGAAACGATTTTCTGATCATTTGCAATGATTTTTGTGACGACGGGTAGTTTACACTAACATTCCAGAAATCCACCGTATTTAAATACCGGTTTGTAATCGTTCTTGCACGGGTCAGGAACTCCGTAGGTTCGATCCGCATGACCTCTGCCATCAGATCGATCAGTTCCTTATTGAAACAAGTCAGTGCCGCCTCTTCAAACATCAGCAATTCCACATAAAAAGCAGGTAAATGCTGCATTATACATCCTTGCCTGTATCGTTCCCCGCAGGTCTTTTTCAAAGTCCAGAAGCACATTTGTATGTGCCACAACAAAAGCACGGCTGTACTGTCCCATACCGGTCTCTGAATTTGTCAGCTTCAAAATTTCTGCATCTGTAAATTCCCCGAAATCTTCTTCCTCTTCGTAGATCGTTTCTGACAGGAGAACTGCTCCTAACTGCTTTTTGTTTAGGCAGTTTTTTCTCTTTCGGTATCATTTCATAACTTTTTGGAGTCCCGGAAGCGTTCAGTCCCCATTTTTCCTGCATATACGCATACAGATTCACTGCTTCTCCATTTTCCTCTATTACCATCAACTGGTTTCTTACAATGTTATCCAGAAAATGACTCAGCAGAAAAGGAGTGGACAAAGAAACCAATGTCAATACTCCGATATGGCTCAACCGGTCAATCGAAAGGACCGCTTCTGCCTCCATCACATCCCACCGGCTGATCCTCATGATCCAGGATATCCAGGATCATTTCCAATGTGATCCTGACTCTCAGCCTTCCAAGTGGAATACGTTCCAGACGGTTCTTATAACGTTCCATCAGATCAATTCCATCTTTTCCAAAAGGAACTCCTGTTTCACATTGCAGACGGATATCCATATAATGCATATAATTGCCGATCTCCTGATTATCATAACAGGCACATTCTAAAAAGCCGGTCCTGCTCTTTATACGTCACCGGATACATAATGTAACTGTCAGGAACAATGCTCCATTCCGCTTTTCTTGTCTTTACCATTTCACGGAGCAGATCATTCCACAGAAGAGAGCTGTCACTTTGATATTTTTCTGAATAGATCAGTGCTTTTCCCCTGTCTGTCTGCTCAAAATGTTCTTCATAATTAGTAAGGTTGATAAACCGCTGATATCGAAGAAGCTGTTCATAATCACACTGCAGCAGAACCCCTCACAGGCCGCTCCTGGTTTTCTGAAAAAAGCACTGCCTTTTTCAGATCGGACGATCTCATAACCGGTCAGTTTCACCATCGTCACTTCTGCCTCTTCTATTCCCATTTCCAGAAGCACTTCCTGCCCCGGCAATATTAACAATATCTCTTCTTCAAAATAAGTATCTTCCATTCGGATCTGCGGTGCAAAATGAAAAAGCCACACGTTTTCACCTGCCGCATCGTATCTATGGCTTTTCAGATTCTTCTCTGATACCACTGCCAGGTCTTCCTGAAATTTTTCACTTTGCTCTCCGCTAATTCTGAACAAAGATGACTGTCCCGGTATTGTTCCCGAAGCCGTTCGATCAACCGGCCCACCTTCTCTTTTTTCCAACAAGCAGAGGTATCACAACAACATTCGTTCCCAATGTCTCGATCTGCCGCCATTCTTTATCACCTGGATTCAGCCATTTCCTTCCATTTCTTTTCAATCCTGTATACTCAAAAGCACAGGCAAATGCGGTCAGCTCCCCACCGGTAAAAATCCCGGTTATCTGGCAGTCTGCCCCCAATTCCTGTGCTTTTTTTCTGTCACAGAGTATCTCTGTAACACCCATTTTTCCCAGACATCCGTAAAATGCAGATGCCTGTTCCATACATTCTCTGATCAACTTATCATCTTCCGACAATGACAAAAGCTTTAACTCCATCTTTCTGTCGGATTTATCCTCATAATATTTCATCTCTGTCCCCGACTATACCAGGCCATACACGCGGACTGCATTCTCATAAAATACTTTTTCATGATATTGCTCCGGCACCAGCCTTTTATAAACTCTCTATATTCAAAACAGTTGACCGCAGGCCAGTCTGTCCCATATATAAATTTACCATAATCGCTGACATAATGCATCCATGATTTCAAAATTTCCAGGTAACCTGACTGATCTTTTATAAACGTTTCCGTTTCAAAAGCACCTTCTATCAATCCTGAAAGATCTGCATACATATTTGGATTTTTCTCTAATACGGCCGCTGCCTCCTGTAAAAACGGATTTCCAAAATGGCACACCACAATCTTCAAACCTGGAAAATCTGTCGCTATATCGTCCAGATGGATCGGTCTGCAATACTTCAGATGCCCGCCATTTCCGGCAACCATCCCCGTATGAACTGATAGAACTTTCCCATATTCTTCCGTCATTTTATAAATCGGATACAGACTTTTATCATTGGGATAAAGTTCATAATATCCCGGATACAGTTTCACACCTACACAGCGTTTTCTCTGAAGATGTGACTCGATCTCCTCCAGCTTCAGCCAGGAATCCTTCTCATCCAGTCCGGCACTATAGTAAAAGTACTCCCCCAGATTCTTTCCCTGCTCTTCCAACGGGCCATTCCCCATCACAATCCCTTTTTCAATTCCCAATCTGCCATAATATTTTTCAGTCAGGTATTCCTGCGTAGGTTCATCTCCGATCCCATGTGCCAGACGGTCTCCAAATTCACAATGACCGAAAATATGAAGATGTGCATCAATTACTTTTCTTTCTTTTTTCATTCAACCTGACCCCTTATCTCAAATTAGTCTAATATCTTAACCTGGTTCTTCTCGATATAACCGATCGGTTTATAACCTCTCTTTGAGCGTCTCAGCCCCGGCTCATTCAGATCTTCCTCCCGGTTCATATATTTTTACTTTCTCCTGCAGATCCTGTGATACGAGCTGAACCAGCTTCAGTACACACCATTGTAGGTCTTATCCGCTTTCTCAATATGAGAATAATAATAATCTCCCAGAATTTCTCCTACTTCAAGTCCTACGATCTTTCCGTCCACTTTCAGAACATATCCGACTACCCCATAAGCCTCCAGATCGGAAAGCACTTCTTTTGCCTTTACATTTTCTTCTTCTTTTGCGATCGTCGCTTTTTTATGTTCACTCTTTACATAATCATCCAGAAATTGTAGATACTCTGCCGGTTCTACATCCCGGATATCCAGCAATTCTACATTTTCATACAATGCATTGAACTTATTGATATGATTTTTGTGGTTATGATATTTTTTTCCCTTCATATTTGCCAGAGCTGTAATATCATAGACATAATCATTCCAGCCTTCATCCCGCTCTGTCTCGATCCTGTATCCGGCTTCCTCAAATAAAGACAACTCTTCGTTCGCTACCGGATAAAAGTAGCACTCCTCACCCTGCTCTTTCATATAAGCAACAATCTCTCTAATCCCTGCAATCCGGTCTTCCATCAGCGGAATATAAAATAAATGCTTTCCGTCTAACTGCTGATACACGATCAGCTTCTCTTCCTCAAGAGAAATCCTGATATCCAGATAATCCCTCCACATATAAGTACCGCAGATCGTGCAGTCACATGACCAGTTTCCATACTTTTCATACATTTTCCTGAGTGCAGGAAAATCTGACATTTCTATTCTTCTAAAATCTAACATAGGTTCAACTCTCCACTGCTCCATTATTTATATGATACCAGAGTCAAAAGGTCTGACACCACGTGTGCTCGCACACTAGTGGTAGAATGACCTTTGTGACCCGCCCCGATTTTCAGCCACTGTTCAGTATAGCACAGCTTCTTTTTTGAAATCCATTATCCACATTTGCCGAACCGGCAGCATCTCACTCCCTATTTATGCCCAATTTTAACAGGAAAAACCGCACTTATAACCACCTATTCATTTTCGTTATATATGCATCCCCAAATCTATCTTGACAGACTGCATTGGCTGGTGATACGGTTACTTTGAAGTTTATGACAAACGTATGATGAGGTGAGAAAATGCAGGAATTAAAGCCGATCAAAGAAGGTAAAGTACGTGAGATTTATGATAATGGCGACAGCCTGATCATGGTAGCAACAGATCGTATCAGTTGCTTCGATGTCATCCTGAACAATGAAGTTACAAAGAAAGGAACTGTTCTGACCCAGATGTCCAAATTCTGGTTCGATATGACAGAAGATATCATTCCGAACCACATGATTTCCGTTGATGTAAAAGATATGCCTGAATTTTTCCAGCAGGAGAAATATGAAGGCAAGTCGATGATGTGCCGCAAGTTACATATGCTGCCGATCGAGTGTATCGTACGTGGTTATATCACCGGCAGCGGCTGGGCAAGCTACAAGGAAAATGGTACCGTATGCGGCATCACACTGCCGGAGGGACTCAGAGAATCTGATAAACTCCCTGAACCAATCTACACACCATCCACAAAAAAGCAGAGATTGGTGACCACGATGAGAATATTTCCTTTGAGCAGAGCGTAGATCACCTTGAGAAATATTTTCCGGGCAAAGGACGCGAATACGCTGAAAAGCTTCGTGACAATACGATTGCCCTTTATAAAAAAATGTGCTGAATACGCACTGAGCAAAGGAATCATCATTGCCGATACTAAATTTGAGTTCGGCCTGGATGAAAATGGTGATCTGGTGATCGGTGACGAAATGCTCACTCCTGACAGCTCACGTTTCTGGCCGGCAGAAGGCTATGAGCCAGGACATGGTCAGCCATCCTTTGACAAGCAGTTTGCTCGTGATTGGCTAAAGGCAAACCCGGACAACGATTGGACACTGCCGCAGGAGATTGTTGACAAGACAATTGAGAAGTATCTGCAGGCTTATGAGATGCTGACAGGAAAGCCATTAGACAAATAATTTCTGTCTTTAAAACTTTTTCAACATCAGAGAAGGAATTTGAGGAAGTTATCCACAAATTCCTTCTCTTTTTCTTAAAAAATTGTGCAGAAAGAGCCGGAACAGATATGGTATACTTAACTTAAAGATGCCAGGGGTTCTAAGGTCTTTCACCCCACCTATGAGCAAGCTCATGTGGGCTTAGACCTTTGACCCTGGCATCATTTAAACATCTGCTTTTATGCTGTCATAATGAAGGAATATTCCCTCTTTCGCAAAAAAGCTTCAATCTGTTCTTTTGAAGCGAACATATATCCGTCCGTTTCTTCTGTCTGCAAATGCAGATCCTCTTCCTTTATATTCATGGTAAACCGGTAAACATCCACAAAATAGTTATCGCCCTCTCCCGGATTTTCCCTTATAGGTAAAGACATAACCCCCTTCTGCTCCACTCACATCCAGTCCTGTCTCTTCCCTGACCTCTCTTAAAACTGCCTCATAAGAAGACTCTCCTGCCTGTGCCGCACCACCGGATACTTCCCACCAGCCTGCTGCCCATGCCTTTGTCATAACTCTCTTTGTGATGAGATATTTTCCATCCGGTCTTGTAATGACTCCCAGTACCGTCAAATGATATTCTCCATCTTTCAGACACCAGTCATTTCTCTTCATAGTGCTTCCTGTCGGTTTCTTCTTTGCATCATAAATGTCCCATAATTCCATTGTTCTTCTCCCTTTTTCTCTTCTTTTTTAATGGAGTTCTTATCCTGTCATTCATATAACGGGCTCTCATTCTTGCCTTCCATCCTGCAGTCTTTCCTGCTTTATAGTGCCGTAATCATCTGCTCATTTCCTTCCGCACTCATTCTGAATATATTCTGATGTTGGGGTCAAAAGTCCCCGACAATGATGCCAACGGATTCTCTTTACAGTATAAAAGCTCCCAAGTTCTATATGAAGTTGGAAGCCAAATCAAGAAAAAATCACGTATGTTCTTTTATACCTATTAACTGATTTATTATATACAAATTTTCTCTTTGTGTCTACCTTCTGAATCTCGCTTTTACACATGTATCTATTTTTATACTTTTAATTAATGTAAACTGCATCACCCGATTCCGCCCAGTGCGATTCCCAGAATCAGCACTAAAAAGCAGACTGGAATATACAGGTATTTGCAAACCGGTACAAACCATTTCGTAAATGGCTTTTCCCTTCCTTTATTGATCTGCTCTTCCACATAATCTTTTCCGCATAACCAAAAGAACATAATCCCGGCAAGCCCTGCTCCAAGCGGACAAATATAAATCGACAGCACATCCATCCAGTCGGATACAATTCCCTGGATCACAACCGAAATCACCGCTCCGATGACCGCGATCACTGCACACGCCTGGACTCTTCCAAGATGCAGCTTCTCCTGTACAGTTGCAATCGGTGCTTCATATAAATTGATCAGCGAAGTCAGACCCGCCAGCAGGACTGCCACGAAAAAGATCATTGCGATCACCGGCCCTCCCGGCATCGACTGAATCAGATGCGGAAGGAAAATAAATAAAAGTCCCGGTCCTCCCTGATCTAACTTTGCCCCTGTGGTTGCCATTGCCGGAATGATAACCAGTGCTGCAAGTATAGCAGCAAGTGTATCGAAGAAAGCGACTCTTGCTGCTGCCGCAGGAATATTTTCCTCATCCGACAAATAAGATCCATAAATCAGTGTTCCATTTCCCGCAACGGACAGTGAAAAAGAAGGCCTGTCCTAACGCAAAGATCCATGTTACCGGATCTGCCAGCGCCTTTGGATCGATTCTGAAAATATATTTATATCCTTCTGCTGCCCCCGGCTGGAATGCTACATAAACTGCAAGGATCACGAACAGCCCGAAAAATAACGGCATCATAAACTTATTTGCTTTCTCGATTCCACTGACAACTCCCAGCATCAGAATCCCCATACATAAGATCAGTGCGGCAATCTGCCAGCCATTATTTCCAAATGCGGATGCCATACTTCCAAATGCTCCGCTAAATTCCTCCACACCCTTCGGTGCAAGTGTCTTTCCTGTAAACGTTCCCACTGCATACTTCAGGATCCATCCCATCACAACCGTATAACCGATTGCCATCGCCATTGCCCCAAGTACCGGGATCATCCCCAACGCTTCCCCGTACTTTCTTTTTCCTTTCCGCTCACATGCGATTCCAAACGCATCTACCGGGCCGGATCTTGTTGCACGCCCGAAACTCATCTCTCCGATCACCCCGGTAAATCCGACCAGTGCCACAAAGATAAAATAAGGGATCAAAAATGATCCTCCTCCATAGGATGAAACTCTTGTCGAGAACATCCAGATATTCCCCATACCGACAGATGAACCAATGCACGCTAAAAATAAAGCCCCACTGGCTCTTGAACGACTCTCTTTGCTTTTTCATAAATTTTCTCCTCTATCTCTCCGCTCATTAGTATAATGGTGCCAGGGTCAAAAGGTCTGAAACCACGTGGGTTTGCTCATAAGTGAGTGAAAGACCTTCCCCCAACATCATAATAATAACAGAGATCTGAACATGTTAAAAGGGAAGTTCCCCTCGTCACATAGAAACGCCACATAGGAAGTGTCACATAAGAAACATCACCCAGAAAGGAAAGATGAAATGAAACCAGGAGAAGCACTTGACATTGAATCACAGATATTTTCCGACTGGATCATAGGACACTATCAGGAAAAAGAATGTCAGATATGTTATCACCTACGGAAATGACTATATTATTTTTTCTGGCAGGATTCTGATCTCTAATCCAGATCTTTCTAACACTGCCCCTATTTCCTCACCAATAAGCTGCAAAACATCAATAACTACTGAATTGCCAAACTGCTTATATGCTTGACTTTTACTGTCAGAAATCTTATACGTGTCGGGATATCCCATAATTCTGGCACATTCACGGGGATGAAGTTTTCTCGTCTTTCCATTGATCAAATATCCGCCCGTCTTGGCAAAAACACCGCCACCGGATGCAGAGAGCGTGATCGCGATTCCCTTTGTGCTGTAAATTCTTTCTCCCTGTCCACCTTTATTAACAATGCCCAGTCGGATCGACTTATTACTGTATTGATCGTCCTCAATCACATTGAAATAAGTATCAGGTCTTTCCACATACAGATCTTTGACCATTTCTTCATCATCAAGAAGAAAATTTTCCACATGCCGGGTCAGTTTAAACGGTTTTGGATAGCTGAATCCCGTAATCCCCAGATCATTCCTGAAACAAACCATATAAATTCTTTCTCTCTTTTGAGGTATGCCATAGTCAACAGCATTCAGCACTTTCTGATAAAATGTATATCCGAGCGTTTCCATCGTTCTTTTGACAACCTCTAAGGTCTTTCCATGATCATGAGTAGCAAAATTTTTTTACATTCTCCATAAAGACGACTTTCGGTTTCTTTGCTTTTACAATTCTCGCAACATCAAAAAATAACGTACCCCTGCTGTCCTCAAACCCCCGCTGCTTCCCGCTGATCGAAAACGCCTGGCATGGGAATCCGGCACAGAGGATATCATGATCCGGTATTGTATTCTCATCTACCTGCGTAATATCGCCTTCCGGAATATCGCCAAAATTATCTGCATAAACTTTTTGCACCGGAACATTCCATTCATTTGAATACACACACTTCGCCCCCAGCGACTCCAGTGCAATTCTGAATCCGCCCAGTCCTGCAAATAAATCAATGAACGAATACCCTGCCAATGACTTTTTTCTATCGTGATCATTTAAATAACTCCCCATCTACTTTCTCTCGATTATAACGCACAGCACTATAACTTTCAATATTCCAAAAGTTTCCGGTTCCGTTTATTCTTATGATGCCAAGGTCAAAGGTCTAAGCCCACATGAGCTTGCTCATAGGTGGGTGAAAGACCTTAGGACCCGCCCCGATATGAGCATAAAAGTGAGATGATAATCCCACGATATGCGAATATTGGGTAGGATTGTGGGAGTGCGTAGCACGGAGCAATCCGCAGGCATCACTTAAAAGGGAAAAAAACTCTTGAATATTAAAATTCTTCAATAAAAAATCCTCTAAGACAATAGGTATTTCACTATCTCTTAGAGGATATATATCAGAGGAAACGAGAGATGCAACGAAATCAGCCTGCTCGGACTAAGAAAAAGTCACATGATATGGAATTGTAAATTGGGAAGAGCCACTTTTGTATTTTCTTTCATATCGCCATCCTCATTTGTGCCACAACTTGTGGCACAATTCAGCTTTCACCATCTGTTACTTTTTTCCGTCAGTTTTCTGTTCCAGCAGCTTTATCGAATTCAGATAATCCCGTTCCACATCACTGAGCGTTTTAGCCTTATATTTTCAATATTCATCTGTGGCTTTATCCACCGCCTGTTTGTGAGAAATAATTCCTTGAAGTATCCACCGCCACCCAGATTTTTCAATCGTTCATCGTCCATGGCAAAGCCTTTTTTCATATATTCTTTGAGAATATTTGTTGCCCATATTCTGAACTGTGTGCCACGCCTGGATTTTACACGATAGCCAACAGAAATGATAACATCAAGATTATAGTAGTCAACCTGATAGGTTTTTCCATCTGCCGCAGTTGTTGCAAAATTTGCAACAACTGACTCTCGCTGCAACTCCCTTCGGAAAATACGTTTTTTATATGTCTTGAAATAGTAGATTTATCTCTTTGGAACAACTCCGCCATCTGATCAATGGATAACCAGACGGTATCTTCATCAAATGTGGTTTCAATTTTTGTCAATCCGTCTTCTGTTGTGTAAATAATCATATTGGATTTTTGATTCATATCATCATAATTGTTCACCGGAATACCTCATTCCTAATTGTGCAACGGGGCGTTGCACTCTTTTTTTCTATGTAGCTCTATGCGTAAAGAATAGCAGCTCTCGCATAGAGTTTGGACACTTATTCCACGACTATTATATTGTTGTTTTCCAGTTAATTCAATAGTGTCACTGGGTTCTTCAGATGTGTTTTCTTCCTCCAAACAAGACAACGGCTCCGGAAGATTATCAATATCCAGAACCGCCGCATATTTCTCTACTAAATTTGCAAGTAAATTGGCAAAACCATTCCAATTATCTGTCAATAGTGTTCTCCTTTCTTTTTCGTCCATGTTCCTGCGGAATGTCCTATACTTCTTTTCCTCTTATTAAAACGGCATTAATAAAAAAGCATCCTCACTGGATGCTCATTTACTCAAACTGTATGCAATTGTATTCCTGGCTAAGCACTGCAATCCCAGGAACCATGAATCAATCAGAAGCTTCCCGCCGTCTGACAGATCTTCCCATTCGATCACCGTCATTCCGCTGGCTGTTTCCACCCGGATTCTGTCACCTGTCAGATCTTCCAGGGAATTGATTAGGTTGCAGGTCAGTGCTGATACTGCTGTGCATACCCGGTCAATCCCATCTGGACTCTTCCTACAGGCATGACCATTCATACGGATACTACGATCTGTTATTTTGATCGTTATCATAATACCTCCTAAAAATGAGTGCAAAAAATACCACTCACTCCGAAGAATGGGTGGTATCTATTCTTTTATAAATTTCATTCCATTATTACATTCTTTTTCAACTGGCTCCCACAACACATCCTCTGGTATTCCATCTGGAAATGCCTCGCATGTTTCATGCTTACCATCATCCTTGTATCTAGCACATAATTCGCATTTTGGCAATGTTAACATTATTTTTTCCACCTTTCTATGTAGCTTCTTATCAATAATTCAGCTCTAATTGGAATCTTTTCTTTGTTTCTATAGCGAACAAACGCTTCTGCAAGAGATTCTTCGCCTTTTTCCGGTTTTGTCAGCATATTGGGAAATTCCCTGCATGAACTGTCTTTCAACAATTCGTTGTCTAGTGCGAAATTCTGCTTCATTTTTACAATCTTGATATGTCATAATGTGCGCCATTTCGTGAGCGATATAATCTTCAATACTTTTTCCTGCAAAGCGCCCTTTATCATATCTTCGCTGAATTTTTCTTCTTCACTACATTGTAATCAATATCTTCATTGATTACAAGTGCAAATCAATATAAAATTCTCTCCCGTTCTTCCTTTAGTCCCATCTTCCGAGAGAATACCGCATATTCATTAAGCTGTCCTTGGTACTTTGCTTTTTGGAGCATTACTTCCTGTGGATCAGCACCGCCTTTTTTGCAATAGCTGCACCTTTTCACGCTGTGCCCGCATAGCAGTTTCCATTTGACGCTGTCTTTGCTTTGCTTCATACAGTGTATATTCTTTACCACGGAACTCGGTCGGCTCGCTTTCTTTCCGATTCTGTTCGTCTAGCCAGTCATCCGTATAAGTTCGTACCGATACACCGGGAACAAAAGGGAAATAAGGATGGTAGCAGTTTGCTCCACATAGTCCGGTTACTGTACCGAGTCCACAGACATCATACAATTGCTGTTGACTCCACACTGTGACAATGTCCATGCAGGCATTATCGAGATACCTACTGTATACCTGTGACAATGGAGTTAATACCTTTCTGCCGCCGTAATCCAAATAAAAGCCTAGAGATCTTGTAATATTTTCCAAGTCCTCAAGGCTTTGCTTTTTGATAGCTGATGTCACCTGTATCAGATGTTTATTTTCTTCAAAAGGGATGTATTCCGCATTGATCTGTTCATAGATGTCCTTGTTTCTGACATATTCCCAGTCGATCACTTTGTCGTACAGTTCAAACATTTCCAGGTAAGAAGCATTCAGAGTGTCTTTCAATGCATTTTCAATGTCCTCCGAAGAATACCCCGGTATTTTTAACCGGTTAATCTGCCAGTCTGCCGTGCTGGTGATCTTTTTCTTATATTCATTTCTCATATCACTCCATCACCTGATTTTGCTCGGGAAGATTCTGACGAGCCTGCTCAACCAAAAGCAAAAATACACTCTGAAACTTCTCCGTTCTTCCAGGTCACTGGGAAAATATTGGGTGCATCCACATATTCAATTCCAATCTTCCCTGATAGTACGGAGCCGTCCTCGTTCACTTCCGTATCATTACGGAATGTATGCAACTGTTCCGGTGTATGCCTTATACGAGTATTTCTTCGCATTCGCATAGTTCAAATCGTTCATATTTTGTGATATAATCCATCTTTGACAGTTGGAAAGATAAAAATGGCTACAAACCCAGTAAACATGGGCTCTGTAGCCGTTTTTATTTCGTAACGATATGTGCTATATTATGATTTTTTTGATTTAATCTGTTTCGTTTCTTTAATGATTGTTCGCATGGAGGCTTTTTGTAATGAATTCATAATCCGTTCTAAAGCCGAATGTTTTGTGCAGAGAATCCGTTAATTCTGTTCTTGTGTAGGAAGGAATATAACCATTTGCTGTATTTAGTAGTGTCATTTGCATAGAACGTAATGTCCCAAGTATCTGACTGACCGTATAAGCATCTCCAAGTTTCTTTTCTAATAACCGATAAAGAAGAAGACTGATATAGCAAGTCATGAAATGAGCTTTTATTCGCTCCTCTCTTCGTACATAGACTGGTCTAGCTTCAAATTCGGTTTTCATAATTCTAAAGTTTTCTTCTATTTCCCAACGCTGTTTGTTAATCCGTATGATTTCAGAGACATCACCTTCCAGATTTGTAATAACAGCATAAAAACCATCATACATTTCTTCTTTTTTTTGAATCTGTTCTTCATCGATATTGTATACTTGTTTATTAGCGATTTCCCCATCTGGCGTCACAGAAGTCTTCTTTACAAAACGCATTGGATCATTCTGATTTTTTCCTTTTCGTTTACGCCCAGGTGTGTTGATGATCTTTTCAGCATGTTCGATTTGGCGGTCACGAATTCTTCTTTGGTATGCTTTATATTTTGGAGAATAAGTAACAATCAGAGTTTCATCCATGTTTCCTGTAACCACGGGAACTTCTTTGTAATAAACAGTGTTATAAACTTCTTCATCAGTTTCATCAAGTGTACGCAGATCTATGAATTTTGTGCTACCGACTTTACGAAACTGCGTAGGGTTCAGAGCAATCTCACGATCTTCTTTCTTCATCTTTTTAAGAGAATGAGTGATGATGTATGCCCGGTTTCAAGACTGTTAAATCTTCTGTTCGCAGCACTTCCAAGTCCGGAATCAGAACAATAGATGAATTCACTGCAGTTAAAGTCCTGGAGAATTTTTTTTGATTCTAAAGGCTTTAAAGTTGTCTGTTCATTTTGATTTCCTGGATAAACATCAAAAGCAAGAGGAATACCATCAGCATCCATAAATAATCCCATAGTTACAATTGATTCGGACGGTTTTCCTTACTTTTACCATAACGCTTAGAATCGCTTTCCTCTTCAATTTCGAAATAGTAGTTTGTGCAATCGTAATAGAGGATACGATTATTTCTTGGATAAAGGAAATTAGAATTTTGTAAAGTTCACTTTGAATAAAATCCGATTCTTCTGCAATCACAGAAAGAGAGCGGTAAACATCCTGCAGACTGTATTTAGGTGGCTCTAACAGTGTTTGACAATAGTCATAGCTAGCCAGCTTGCTAGAAGGCGATAGGATTCGTGCATAAACTAAATCAGTCAGGATTGCTTGTAGATTATATTTATATTTGTGGCGTTCTTTGATTGTTCTACAAATCTTATCTATACGAAGTTGTGTACAAAGTTCTTGTAAAAAGAGATACCCAACATTGAAAGAACGGCGTTCATTCATCGGAATGCAAGCAGCTTTTGAAAAACTCTACAGAAATCTTTCCAGTAGCTTCTTTATAGAGCTTTGTTTCTTTATCAGCCTGCTCTCTTGCCCATGCCATCATCTTATCTCTGTCACCATCGAATTGTTCTAAAAGTGTGTTATATTTTCCAAGTTTTTTATAAATACGAGATGAGGACTTACCATTTTCCTTTTGCGAAAAGAATGATAAATATACACATCTTTATTGTTTTCACTACCTGTAAGTGCAATATACATGATTAGAAAAAACTCCTTTTTTTTTTATTATAACACACTATTATAAACAAGTACATATAAAAACGGAAAATTTGACATAAAAAAAGCAGGTTTTATAAGGCCTGCAAGGTATTTTTCTAATATTCAACTGTCAAACTCCCGTGCTCAACCAAAAGCAAAAATACACTCTGAAACTTCTCCGTTCTTCCAGGTCACTGGGAAAATATTGGTGCATCCACATATTCAATTCCAATCTTCCCTGATAGTACGGAGCCGTCTCGTTCACTTCCGTATCATCATACAAATACGGAATGTATGCAACTGTTCCGGTGTATGCCTTATACGAGTATTTCTTCGCATTCGCATAGTTCAAATCGCAGAGTGTAGATTTCTTCATATTTTGTGATATAATATTTTGAAGATGCCAGGGTCAAAAAAGCCCCCAACAATGATGCCATATCTTTTGCGGAGGAATATTATTTTCATTGATTCTTCAAGCAAGAAAACACGAACAAAAAACTAGAGATAAATTAAAGGGTGGATCTGATGGATTAAAAGACACCGATGTAATGATGGGGTTAGTCGAAGTGGTTACTGGTGATTGTTTTGATTCTGCACAAGGTACAACTTTTGGAAAATGCACTACGCAATTCAAAACTTGCCAGGATTACGGGACAACCTATATTCCGTTTACCGGCCCTTCGGTTATCAGTTCCTTTAATTCGATAATAATGTAGCAACTCTAGAAAGACTAGAAATCCTTTCACATTACTTAAAGAATCCAACAAATAACGGTAAGTATTCCGTGAAAGATATTAGAGATATGGAAGGAAAAATAATAGACACACGTATGAATGATCTTCGCATTTATGAAGGGCGTTGTCCTACATTAAGAGCACAACGAGACGGTGTATTGTATGTTAAAAACCACACCATATACCAGCTGACTGGGTACGAAACTTTACTTCTTCAAGGCTTTCCTAAAGAATATGCCGACAGAGTTAAGGACGAGGTTTCTGATAGACATCTTCTGATGCAGGCAGGAAACGCAATGACAGTAAATGTAATCAAACTACTTGGACAATCCATTATTGGATTCCTGGAGGTGAATAATGAAACGTAATTATGATGAATGTGTTACTAAATATTCAGATTCTTTTGTAAGAGTTGTGCTTGACCCCGGATACGTTTCTCGAATCCAAAACTTTGTTACTGAATTGGTTGAGGCTAAGTCCAAGGAAGATCATCACAAGATAGACTCTAACAAGGAAGTCAAAAGATTTACAACTGGCTTTTTAGGAGAGGCTGCACTTGAGAAACTATTCGGAATACCCATTATTGATTGGACTATAGGTTATTCTGGTCTTTATCATATTCCAGATATTCCCGGCTATCGAGTTGGAATAAAAACAGTCGAACGAGACAAGTTTCCGATTATCTTTAAGGACAATTCATATCCACAAATAATTTGTATTAAAAGCACAAAATATAACAATTTAATATTTGTATGTGGCTTGGCTACAAGTAATGTCTTAAACAACTATCAAGATGACGATTTGATTCTTGACCCTAATTTACGAGCAAGAGGAACGAAAACCGGTTTTTATGGATTTGAGCAATTAGTTCCTATTAAGTCATTAAATGACTTATCTACATATAAAAATGAAAGCGAGGTACTTTGAATATTCTCGTGCGGCTTGTTGATTCGAAATTCAACCTGTGATAAAGTTTCATCGTTTATGATTTCAGGGACGCTCGGGTGCACCTAAATATCCAGAATTACCATATACAACATGGTCGTCTTTACGAATCAATTTTGAGGTTTCAGAATTTTGTTCTTTGTAGACTTTGGTGCAGCAATCAGGCTCGCATCCACAATCGTTCCACTATTGTTGTTCATTAAAATCTATGTGCATAAAAAGTACGCATAGCATAACTGTCATAAATGGAATCCTCGATTCCTTCATCAGACAGATTGAACCAAATCTGCATAAGATACATGCGAAGCATGACGGAGTTTTTCTCTAACATCGAGCTGGGCGTCGATACATTCAAAACAATCAACGGCAACGAGTTCACTGTCACCAGCGTGGATGATAAGCATATCAACATCTCCATCCCCGGAAACGCTACAGTAAATAAGCTCACCCTTAGTCTCGACGAGGTCAGGAAGATGCTGGAGTCTGGGCAGAAGTTCGATAAGATAAAGGACGTTACCACATTCTTCGGAAAGTCATACGACCGTCAGAAGGTCATTGAGCAGAATAAGAAGAACGCTGTCCGTCATGCTTATTTCAGAGAATACCTTGCATTGCAGCGGCTGGCATATATGTTCCGCTTCGATGCAAGAAATGGTGATTTGAAGGAGGCATAGCGTATGCCATTTACAATTGTCCGTCAGGACATAACAAAAATGAAAGTTGACGCAATCGTTAATGCAGCAAACACAGAACTATTGATGGGAGGCGGAGTCTGCGGAGCAATCTTTAATGCCACAGGTGCAAAGGAACTTCAAGAGGCTTGCGACAAAGAAATCACCTATCAAAACGGGAGATGCAGTCATCACTCCCGGTTTTAAGCTGCCTGCGAAATTTGTGATTCACGCTGCCGGTCCTGTTTATAACCACAATAATAAGGGGAAGTCCGCTGCACTTTTGTCATCTGCCTATATAAATTCATTACGGCTGGCAGTTGAAAACAAATGTGAAAGATAGCCTTTCCGCTTATCTCAAGCGGAATTTATGGATACCCGAAAGATGAGGCTTTGCAGGTCGCAACAACAGCTATCACGAAATTTATCGGAGAAAACGACATCGATGTGTATTTAGCCGTGTTCGATAAAACGGCATTTCAGGTCTCTGAGGAATTGATGGGCGAAGTAGCCAGCTACATAGACGAGCATTATATAGATGCACACGACTTCAGACGCAGAAAGCTGCTTGATGTAGAAAAAGAATCTATTTTAGAAGCGAATGCACCAGGCTTTGGTGCTATGTCTGATGCAATGGAATCGATGGAGTCCCTTGAGGAATTAGTTGATAATCTTGATGAGCCTTTTTCTGATACACTGTTAAAACTCATTGATGCAAAGGGAAAGACAGATGTTGAGGTCTATAAGAAAGCGAATATCGACCGCAAGCTATTCTCAAAGATACGCTCTATCAAAGGGTACACGCCCAAGAAGCCGACAATAATAGCACTCGCCATTGCCCTGGAGCTTTCCCTTGATGAAACAGACGATTTGCTTGAACGTGCGGGCTACGCTCTCTCTCATGCAAGCAAGTTTGATGTCATTGTGGAATATTTCATAGTCAGCGGAAAATATAACATCTTCGATATCAACGAGGTGTTATTTAAATATGACCAGCCCCTTTTTAGGCGGCTGATTTGTCGCTTTCAAAGCGACCATAAGACCTCCTGCTTTCGATATACTTATATTATCAAAGAGAAACAGGAGGTACTTCACCATGAAAAAAGAATTTTACAGAACTCATATTCATCCTTGATAAGAGTGGCTCCATGTCCGGCTTTAGAAAATGACACCATCGGCGGTTTCAATTCCATGCTTGAGAATCAGAAAGCTGTAGATGGTGAATGCCGCATCACTACGGTACTGTTCGACAACTCCCATACGCTGCTACACGACCGCATTGATATTCATGCCGTCAGTCCGATGACAAATACAGAATACTTTGTAGGTGGCTCCACAGCACTTCTGGATGCAATCGGTCTCACGATCAACAATCTGGTCAGTGTACGGAGGAATACAGCCGAGGACTACCGTGCGGATAAAGTGATGTTTGTCATCATCACAGATGGCGAGGAAAATTCCAGTCGGGAATACTCTGCCGATAAGGTTCACAGCATGATTGAACATGAAAAGGAAAAAATACGGCTGGGAGTTTATTTTTCTCGGAGCAAATATTGATGCAGTGCAGACCGCACAGCGTTTCGGCATAGATGCGGATCGTGCCGTGGATTATATTCCCGATGCAAAGGGAACACAGCTGAACTTTGAAGCTATGGCAGAAACGGTAGCTTGTTACCACATGACCGGAGCGGTTCCCGCTGAACCGATGGAAGAAATCAGAAAAGACATGAAGAAACGAGGTGGTCGCAAATGATGGGAGCAATAGTCGGTGACATCGTAGGCTCCGTTTACGAATGGCACAATATAAAAACAAAGGATTTCCCCTTATTCCGTGATGACTGTTTCTTTACGGATGATACCGTGATGACCTGTGCGGTTGCTGAGGCGGTTATGAACGGTGGCGAACGGGACGACTTTATTGACGCCATGAAGAAGTACGGTCGTATGTACCCGGATGCCGGATATGGCGGCAGATTCGGAACATGGATTTTCTCTGATGACCGCGAGTCATACAACAGCTACGGTAACGGTTCGGCGATGCGTGTTTCTCCGTGTGCATGGATAATGGATTGCGGATTCTGCACGAGAACCGGAATGTGGCCTTCTAACGGCAGAGCCAGAGTGCAGCTATCTGCCGAAGTCACACATAACCACCCGGAAGGCGTAAAGGTGCAATGGCGACAGCAGATGCAATTGTTGAAACGTATTATCCATGCGGAGGTGCGGTATGAACGGGATCAATGCTATATCTCCCATTCGGGAGGCGTCCTACCATTGGGGCGTATCGGAGCGGCGGGTCAATCAGTATTGCGCCGAGGGGCGGATCCCCAGTGCGTCCCGGTTCGGGCGTTCATGGGCGATTCCGGAAAACGCGGAAAAGCCGTCCGACCCGCGCTTTCAGGAACAGCGCCGCGATTCCGGCAGGACAAGCACCTGACGGATACTCCGTCTTTGGCATTAGAGCATCCGCAAAAAGGAAGTGAATGCGGCATGGCGTGCGATGAAACCCTATACCGCCAATATCTGAACGGCGACGACGCGGGACTAGAGTCCCTGATGAAGAAATACGGCGACCCCCTGACCTTGTATATTGACGGCTATCTGCATGACGTTCACGAGGCGGAGGAGCTGATGCTGGACGTTTTCGCCTATCTGTTCACGAAAAAGCCCCGCATTCGGGACGGCGGCTTCAAGGCGTATCTGTATAAGGCGGCACGGCACATGGCACTGCGCCATAAGAGCAGGCGGAAGCCCCTGTTCAGCCTCGATGCACTGACCGACGAGCCGGAGGGACGGCTGCTGGCGGAGGAGGTTATACAGACTGAGGAACGAAACCGCGTCCTGCACTTCTGCATGGGCGAAATGAACCCGGACTATCGGAGGTTCTATATCTGACGTATTTTGAGGATATGAGCTACGCGCAGGCGGCGGAAGTCACGGGAAAAACGGTGAAGCAGATCACCAACATGGTGTATCGCGGAAAGGAAAGCCTGCGAAGGCTGCTGGAACGGGAGGGGATCACAAATGCGGAGTCATGAGGAACGGGTCACGGAGACCAAGCGGCGCATCGCTAAAATTGAACAGGAGAAACGGCTGCGGCACAATACGGTCACCATGGCTTCCGCCGTGGCGGCGTGCCTTGCGCTGCTCATCGGTGCGTCCTTCGCCATGCCTGGCATTGCCGCAAGCATCCAGGCAGGTGACTATGCGGGCTTTGAAACGGCGGCCAGTATGTACGGCGGGGGCGCGGCTTTGGGATACATTGTTATCGGGCTGCTGGCCTTTCTTCTCGGCGTGTGCGTGACCGTTTTGTGCTTCCGGCTGCGGCAGATGAACCGTGAGGACGGGCAGGACAAAGAAAGCGAGGATGCACATGGAGCTGATTGAGAACCTGCTACAACTGCTGATCACGTTCGTGGGCGTGCTTTCCGGCATCTCCTACCGGAAAAGCCGCAGGCAGGCGTATTTTCTGCTGCTGTGCTTCTATGGCTGCTTTGCCCTCGGTTTGCTCTACTGGACACTGTACCTGCTGCTGTTCGATACCACGCCGCGGGTCTTTTATGTGTCGGAGTTCGGCTGGGTGGCCAGCGTAATTTTCCTGCACATTTTGCAAGCAACGCTCTCCACTCAGGACGAGCGCACCTTCCGTTGCCGCAGGGCGTGGCTCGCGCCTGCGTTCGGCCTTCCGCTGCTGGCGTTCTACTGCACCTACGGGGACATTCTCTCCAACCTGATCTGGTGTGGCATGATGATATGGCTCTCCTACTGTGCCATACGTGGGCTTTCTATGCGAGACACGCAGATGGGCGCGGCGCGGAATATGCGGCATTTCACATCGGCGTGCTGTGCTTTGCCGGTTCGGAATACCTGCTCTGGACGGCGAGCTGCTTCTGGCCCAACACCTCTCCGGCAAGCCCCACCTTCTGGTGCGATATGCTGCTGACGCTCGCGATTCTGGGGCTGCTGCCCGCCACGAGAAGGGCGGTGGACGCGTGACCTATATTGAAAATATCTTCCTCTGCATGGTATCTCCCCTGCTGGTGGCCGCTCTGTGCATGGGCAGGCGGAAGCTCCGCTTTTTCCTGTTCTGCATTGCCGGAATGGGGGTGTGTCTGCTTTCGGCTTACATTAATACCTTCCTCGCGGCGGTATGTCAGGCAGACGCCCTTGCTGCTACGGCGGAGATCGCACCGGTGGTGGAGGAAATGATGAAGCTGCTGCCGCTGGTGTTCTATCTGCTGGTGTTCGAGCCGGAGGGCGGATAAGATCAAGCCCGCCGCAATAACAGTCGCCCTCGCCTTCGCCACCTTTGAAAATGTGTGCTATCTCATCCAAAACGGTGCAGACCGCTTCTCCTTCATCTTCTTCCGTGGCTTCGGCACGGGAGCCATGCACGTCCTCTGCGGTCTGATCGTGGGCGGCGGGCTTGCCTTTGCGTGGCGGCGGACGTGGCTGAAGGTCGCGGGCACCTGCGGACTGCTAGGTGCGGCCATCACCCTCCACGCCATCTATAATCTGCTGATCGCCCACGGCGGCGTGGCGCAGTATGTGGCCTACGCCCTGCCGGTGCTGCTGGTGGCGGCGGGAAGATTGTCTGCTTCCCGATTATCACGGGAGCAATAACCGAATATCCACTCCTTGAGAGCTGCTTTCTGGCGGCTCTCAAATTTTTTTTTGAAAAATTTTGCGTTTTGGGTGAGAGTTTTTTCGATTTTTGTACCTATATAAGAGAAGGGGTTTTTATCCGCAGTTCAGACAAACCGGAAAGGGGTTCAAACGATATGTACGATACCGCAAGACGGGTCGCATTCGTCAAGCAGCGTGTGCGGGAAAACACCCGCCGGGAGCAGCGGCGCGAGGCAATAAGCCTCTCCGCAGCGTGTATGCTGCTGTGCGCGGTGCTGATGCAGGGGCGGCAGACGCATTTGCAGTGCGGGGACAGACCGCCGCGTGGGGCGTGTTCGGCGCGATGCTGCTGCGGGAGGACGCGGGCGGCTATGTGCTGGTGGCCGTTGTCTCCTTTGCCGCGGCGGTAGCGATCACCGCGCTGTGCTTCCGGCTCAGAAACAGAGAAAACCAGAAAAAAGACGGGGCGAACAAGCCGACCGACACAAACAGGAGAAGAAAAGCCAATGAAGAAACGAATCCTCAGCATCCTGCTCCTGTGCTGCATGTTGCTGACGCTGCTGCCGACAGCGGCCTTTGCGGCAGATACAGGAAAGGCGATCCAGCTTGGCACAGATGCACTGAATAAAACTGTAAACTCAGCGAGCGCACCGACCGTGTATTTCGGGAAAAGCCATGAAAATAATCCTGCTGCATGGCGTGTGATCGGCTATGACGGAAGCGGCGTTGCAAGCGCACAGGGGGATATGACCCTGCTTGCGGCGGGCAATATGAGCTCAGTGTTGCAATTTGCCGATTCATCGGAACAAACAACAGATATGCATCAAGTTATTTGAAAACCGCAATAGACGCACTTGCAGCAAAGCTGACGACAGAAGAAAATGCTGCCGTAAAGAAACGGACGCTTACAAGCGGAAGTTATAACGGAGAAAATACCGACTGTGTAGCAGGAGCTCAGGTGGATAACGCTGTATTCTGGCCACTTTCCACAGCGAAGCGTTTGCGGTAAATCAGCGATCTGCGAACCTTGTGGATCCCGAGCATCCGGGTTGGGCGTCAAGCTATTGGTGGCTGCGCTCCCCTGGTTACTCTGATCACGATGCCGCCACCGTGAATGGTGATGGTTCTGTCGTCTACTCTGGGACGCTATCAGCAGTAATGGTGGTGTGTTCGTCCCGCTTTTAACTTAAATCTGAACTCTGTCCTTTTTACATCTGCCGCCGTGGGCGGAAAGCCTGACGGAGGGCTTGACCCCGATTTCCAAATACACTGGAAACGAATGGAAGCTGACACTTTTAGATAGTAGCCGCAGTTTTGCCGTAACGAAAAAAACTGCCGATGCCGCCCCCGACGATACCATTACGCTGAATTACAAAGGGGCGACCACAGGGATAAATGAATATATCTCCGCCATCATTGCGGATAGCAGCGGCGCACGGTATTATGGCAGAGTAGCGCAGCCTACTGCCGAAAACGGAACGGCTGAGATCAAAATCCCGTCTGGCCTTGCACCGGGCAGCTATACCTTAAAGGTCTTCAGCGAGCAGTGCAACGGTGATTATAATACCGATTACGCAAGTAATTTCGTACAGACATTGCGCTGACGGTGGAAAATCAGCCTGACGAGCAGTTCACCCTTGCCCCCGGCGGCACCTATTACTTTGACCTCTCCGGCGAGAGCATTCCGGGCACAGCAAACAGCGGAAACTCTGCTGCGGACAAAATACAATGCATTATGTCCCCTTTACCTACGCGGGAACAGTGAACGCTTACAATCTCACATCGGCAATGGCAACCACCGAGGAGTATGCAGAGCAGAACAAATACGACCACAGCCTGTTTGTGGCAGATTATACTGTAACGCATGCGGTAAGCTGGGATGGCCTGAATGCCAAAGGTCTGATTTTCGGCAAAGACTACGCCACCGGCGGCGTGGACTATACGCTGCGCGCGCCGTCTGTGGGAAGTGGTCGTACAGATTCAGGTGAGTCCCAACGTGGCACGCCCCTAAGCAACGAATGGGATAAGATACTGGACAAGGACAGCGGATATATCAAAAACTGGAGCGAGATGTCTTCGTGGGGAAAAGATACTTTACCCAATACGCTATCGAACCGTGTGATTCGCGGCCGGTACGATTTGCCCGCAGCTGGAATTACGACTATGCTACGTTCCAGCACACGATCGTCGGTTTCCGCCCCGTCCTTGAAGTCCTGAACCCTGACACCCTGGGCTCTGACGGGCTGAAAGTCGTTACCCTTGATATTGGCGGCGGCAAGCTGGGCGGCAGCTCCGAGGATATTCAAATCATCGTGAAAACCGGCAGCACGTTTACCGCCCCTGCGTCCGAAGGTCTGACCCGCCCGGACGGAAATACAGGCAACTACTTTAAGTGGCGTGGCAGTGACGGTGAGCTCTACGCTCCGGACGATAACGTTCCGGCGGACGTAACCAAGCTGACGGCGCAGTTTGATTTATCCAGAGCAGTTTACCTCGCTCCCGGTGGCACCTATTACTTTGACCTCTCCGGCGTGGGCATTCCCGGCACGGTGAACGACGCTCTGCCGGATAATACAATGCACTATGTGCCCTTTACCTATGCCGGGACAGTGGACTCCTACAAGCTCACCTCTGCGATGGCAGCCACCGATGAGTACGCAGAGACGAACAAATATCCACACAGCCTGTTCGTGGCGGACTATGCCGTAGCGCATACGCGGCAACTGGGATCATTTGAATGACATAGACATGATTTTTGGCAAAGACTACGCCGCCGGCGGCGTGGATTATACGCTGCGCGCGCCGTCCGAGGGAAGTAATTATACAGGCTCAGGTGATTCAGAACGCGGCACGCCCCAAAGCAACGAATGGGACAGGCTGCTGGACAAGGACGACGGATATATCAAAAACTGGAACGGGATTTTTCGTGTGGACAAGATTCTGTGATCAGATTGTCGTGGCGCCGTACGGTTCGCGGGCACTATTCGAGCCGCTTCTGTGGCCACCGCGACGCTGCGGGCCAAAACCCGCAGGTCGGTTTCCGCCCCGTCCTTGAGGTTTTGAACCATGGCACGATAGGTCCTGACGGACTGAAAGGACGTTACCCTTGACCTTGGCGGCGGCAAGCTGGGCGATAAAAGCAGCATTCGGATCATCGTGAAAAACGGCAGCGAATTTACCGCGCCTGCGTCCGACGGTCTGACCCGCCCGGAGGGAGCTACAGGCAATTACTTTAAGTGGCTTGGCAGCGACGACAAGCTCTACGTGCCCGGTGATAGCGTTCCGGCGGATGTAACCACGCTCACGGCCCAGACACCTACACCGTCATCGTGACCACGGATACCCTGCCGGACGGCAAGACAGGCAAGGCTTACAGCCATACCCTGACCGCCATCAGCACAGCGCCCATCACATGGAGCATTGATGAAGGCGTGCTGCCTGCCGGCTTGAACCTGAACGAAAAAACCGGAGAAATCAGCGGCATACCCACTGCGGCGGGAACCGCCACCTTCACCGTCAAGGCAGAAAACAGCGAGGGCAGCGACACAAAGGGCGCTGAGCATTATCATTAGTAACCCGGTCGAGCAAACCCCCGTGCGCTATCTGGACGCGGACGGCAAGGAGCGCTTCTGCACCGAATACACGGTGCTGGAAAGCGTTATTATCGAGGATTTTTTCGATAGCGACAACAAGTGGTACGATATGCCCGCAGGCTGGTATGTTGTGGAGGGCGACGTGACCATCACGCCCCGCTTGGACACCCACGGCGCGGTCAATCTGATTTTGAAGGACGACTGCCACCTCACGGTACCGTGGGGCATCAACGTGAAGGAGGGCGACACCTTCACCATATACGCCCAGAGCACCGCTGAGGCATCCATGGGCAAGCTGACGGCGTGCCTCCCGGAGCTGTCTGATCATGAAAAGAGTGTGTGGCCTGTGGCTGGACTGTCCGGCATCGGCGCCGGTGTGCGCGTGTGGGCTGCCAACGACAACTACCATGAAAACGAGGGTACGATCATCATCAACGGCGGCAATATCCACGCCAAAGGACAGCAGGGCTCCTCCGCCATCGGCGGATCGGATTATGAACACAACACTTCCTACGACGGAGATACGCCCGGCAATCTCAGGCAAGGCGGCAGCATCACCATCAACGGCGGCATCGTCTGTACCAAGCTCAGGACGAGCGGCGGCGCTCACACTGCAGACAGCTTTGGAATCGGCACATGCTACGGTAATGGCGGCAGCGTCACCATCAACGGCGGCACGATCATCGCCGAGGCATCCAGCAGCGCGATCAGTAGCGGCCGGGGCGGCAGCATCACCATCAACGGCGGCAATGTGACCGCTCACGGCGGTATCAATCGCTATGAAAACCAGCCGCTATACGCGATTCCCGGAAACGGGATCGGCCCGCTTGAGGGCGGCAGTATCACCATCAACGGCGGTACTGTCAAGGCATCTTCCGATGGAAATGGCTTTGGCATCGGCGGAGCCGGAGTTCACCACACGGCGGAAATGCACATTACCATCAACGGCGGAAATATAGAAACCACGGCAAATCGCAATAACGCCGCCATTGGCGACAAAAGCAAACAAAAGAGCAGCGTCACCATCACCGACGGCGTCATCCATGCGGTCGGAAAAGGCAGCGCGGCAGGCATCGGCAGCACCGGCGACATCCGCATCACCGGCGGTGAGATCTCCGTTTTCGCCGAGGGCGGCGGCGCAGCCATCGGCAGCATTGGGGGAGTGGATTGCAAAAGCATCACCATCAACGGCAATGCGATCAAATCCATTTCCAGTAAGGACGGCGCCTGCATCGGCGCTGCCACCGGCGGAAGCGTCGGAAGCATCACCATTTCGGACGCAGAGCTTCCGCTTCTCAGCAGCAATAAAATTCTGATCGGCTGGGACGCAGACTCGCCGGGCGGGAAGCTCACCATCCGAAACTGCCACGTTGCATCCACGGACGAACTCACCACTCGTACCGACGGGATCCGCGTGGGCAGCAATAGCGAGCTCGTCATTGAAAACAGCGAGATCAAGCTGCCGCATTTTAGAAGCATTCGCGTCGGCGGCAATGGGAGCATCGCCGTCCGGGATTCCGATCTGCACACCTACGGCATTTTTATGGACGAAAACGCGAAATCACCGAATGACGCAAAGACACTGAAAAGGCTGGAGATCACGGACAGCACCGTGTTGACGGGCGATATCATCGGCGCTCGTGGAGAATATTCTTCCGTTGAAGAGATCGTGATCCGCGGCAGCATCATCCGCCTGAACGACGAGTACACCTATAATCGCTGCACGATTGGCGGCGGCGAAAAGGCTTCCTTTGGCAGCATCGACATTCAGGACAGCCAAATCGATAGTAGGTCTTCAGTCAACGCGGTTATCGGCAACGGTACACAATCCCAATCCTATGGTGAGAGCCGTATCCGCATTGCGAACAGCCAGGTGTCCGTTCGCAATGAATTGTTCGGCCCGCCATCGGCGCGCGGCGTATGGCTCAAGTGGAGGCCAGATAAATATTCTTATTGAAAACAGCACCGTGACCGCAAAGGGCGGCAATTTGAGGTCTGGTACCGACTATATTCCCGGCATCGGGAAAAACTCGTCTGGCAGAGCTTCAGAGATTGGAAAGATTCAAATTCTGAACAGCACGGTGGAATCCTTCCGGCTTGAGGAAAAGGACGGCACAAACTATGTCTATGACAAGCTGCACACAAAGGAGCTGCCCGGTATTCCGGCGGAAAACATCACCATCTGCGGCAGCACCGTCAACGGAAAGACCATTGACCATAGCCCTGACGAGTACGGCAAATGCGCGCTCTGCGACAAGTATGATCTTGGATACTGCTATGAGCATGGGCTTTTTGACGCTCGAGGGGCTGACGGACTGCGCCCATGACGGCAGCGAAAAAGAAGCTGACGGGGCTTTCCCATCAGACGGGCGAGAACAAAACGAAGCAGCTTACGGAGAACACGGACTACACCGCCATCTATTCCAACAACGTCCATCCCTACACCCTCACACCGGGCGACGAGGGCTTTGACAGCAAAAAAGGCTCCCAAGGTGACGCTGTACGGCACGGGAAACTACTGCGGCAAGGCAGAGCATTACTTCACCATCAGCGAAAATGCTGCCGCCGCCCCCCACCATCACCACGGACACCCTGCCGGGCGGCAAAGGTGGGCGAGGCGTACAGCCAGACCCTGAGCGCCACCGGCACTACGCCCATCACATGGGGCATTGACAGTGGCAATCTCCCCTGCTGGCCTGACGCTGGACGAAGCCAAGATCAGCGGCACGCCTACCGCAGCGGGAACCGCCAGCTTCACCGTTAAGGCGGAAAACAGTGCGGGCAGCGATACGAAGGAGCTGTCTATTGCGATAGCCAAGGCCGCGCCCACCGAGCATACCGTCAGATTCAATGCCAACGGTGGCGGCGGCACAATGGCAGATGTCACCGGCGTTTCCGGCAGCTATACCCTGCCTTCCTGCGGTTTTTACTGAACCGGAAGGCAAGCAATTCAATGGCTGGTCAACCAGTGCCGACGGTTCGGTTATTTCCGGCACGACCTATGAAGTAAGCTCGGATACTACCTTCTATGCAATCTGGGAGAGTAAAGAGTATTCCATCATCGTAACGGACGGCAAAGCGACAATCGGTGCAGGAAGCGAAATCAGTAAAGCGGCACAAGGCACAACCATTACTCTGACCGCAAATGCGGCTCCTGACGGTAAGGTGTTTGATAAGTGGGTAGTAGAAAGCGGCAACACTACTCTTGAAGATGCGAACAGTGAAACCACTACTTTCATAATGCCTGACAGTGAAGTCAGCGTGAAAGCGACCTACACAATTCCCCATACTCATACCTACGATCAGGAAATTCAGAAGCCGGAAACCCTCAAGTCGGCTGCCGACTGCACCAACGATGCAGTATATTTCAAGAGCTGCTCCTGCGGGAGAGATCAGCACAACAGAAACCTTTACGGCAGCCGGTACACAGCTCGGGCACGCATGGGCAAGCGATTGGAGCAAGGACACAGACAATCATTGGAAAGAATGCTCTCGCTGCCACGAAAAGAAGGACGAGGCGGCTCACGATTACGGCAGCGATAACATCTGCGACACCTGCGGATATGACAAGACCGTACCGCATACGCACAATCTGACCCTCGTTCCCGCAAAGGCTCCTACTTGCACGGAGAAAGGCAACACGGCATATTACACCTGCGACGGCTGTGACAAGTGGTTTGAGGATGCAACCGGTGCATCCGAAATTACCGACAAGACAAGCGTAATCCTTGCGGCAACAGGTCATAGCGTTTCCGACTGGAAGTCCGATCATACCGATCACTGGAAAGAGTGCACCGTTGTCGGCTGCGGCGTGATCATCGAGGACAGCAAGGCGGCACATACCGCCGGTGAATGGATCATCGACACCCCGGCAACAGCTACCACAAGCGGCTCAAAGCATAAGGAATGCACCGTCTGCGGTTATACGATGACAACTGAAACCATCCCGGCAACCGGCGGCGGCGAGCATACTCACAGCTACGGCAGCGAGTGGAAGAACGATGCCGACAACCACTGGCATGAGTGCTCCTGCGGCGATAAGAAAGATACAGCAGCGCATACCGCCGGCGAATGGATTATCGACACCCCGGCAACATCTACCACAAGCGGCTCAAAGCATAAGGAATGCACCGTCTGCGGTTATACGATGGCAACCGAAACTATCCCGGCAACCGGCGGCGGTGAGCATACTCACAGCTACGGCAGCGAGTGGAAGAACGATGCCGACAACCACTGGCATGAGTGCTCCTGCGGCGATAAGGCCGATAAGGCGGCGCATACCGCCGGCGAATGGATCATCGACACCCCGGCAACTGCTACAACCGACGGCTCAAAGCATAAGGAATGCACCGTCTGCGGTTATACGATGACAACCGAAACTATCCCGGCAACCGGCGGCGGCGAGCATACTCACAGCTACGGCAGCGAGTGGAAGTACGACGCTACGAACCACTGGCATGAGTGCTCCTGTGGCGATAAGACCGATAAGGCGGTGCACGACTTCAAGTGGATTGTTGACAAGGAAGCGACCGCAACGCAAAAGGGTTCTAAGCATGAGGAGTGCAAGGTTTGCGGCTACAAGAAGGCGGCAGTTGAGATTCCGGCTACCGGAACACCGACTGAGCCGGGCAAGCCGACTGGTCCGGATTCTCCGCAGACCGGTGACAACAGCAATATGATCCTCTGGATCGCACTGCTGTTTATCAGCGGCGGTGTAGTGATCGGCATCACCGTTTACAGCAAAAAGAAGAAAGAAAACGCTGAATAAATCAGCTGCGAACCTTTGAGCAAAGGGTGGTGACGGACATTGCCGTCATCGCCCTTTCGCTTGGAATGGAGAAGAACCACATGATGCAGGATTATCAATCGAACCGCCCCGTCAGGCAACAACCGCCGGGACGATTCCCGAACGAGTCAGATCGAACGGGAGAGAGAATCAGAAAAAGGAAGAAAAAACAGACGCAGCGCCGTATGGTGCTTTGCGGTGCGATCGCCGCACTGGCGGTAATCATCGTTGGCATTATACTGCTGGCAAAAGGCTGCTCCGGCGGCACGGACGCACTTGCAGGCACATGGGAGTTCGACGGAACGACCACCTATTCCTTTGACGGCAGCGGAAGCGGCGCAATGGAGCTGCCCTCCATATCCTACGATTTCACCTATACCATCGACGGCAACAAGCTCATGATCGATTACGCTCCTAAACAATGTAGTCTATAGACGTTTGGTGTCCTAAAAAAAATCTTAACAAATGGAATAGATACTAGATTAAAGGAACTTCTCCTTGAATATGCTGCAAATATTTCTGTAGACATCATGGAAATGGAAATCATGCCGGACCATGTACACATACTCATGGAAGTAGCCCCTCAGTTTGGTATTCACAAAGCAGTTAAATCATTAAAAGGATATACTTCAAAAATTTTGAGAGATGAATATCCGTCATTAAAAACAAGAATGCCGTCATTGTGGACCAACAGCTATTTTGTATCAACTGTTGGTGGTGCTCCGCTTGATGTAATCAAGCAATATATCGAAAATCAGAAAACATCGCAAAGACAAAAGGATAAATTAGGATAATGCAAAAAGGTGTCAAATTTAGAATCTACCCAAACAGAGAACAGCAAAATATCATCAATCAAACTTTAGGGTGTTGCAGACTAATCTATAACAAAGCTCTTGCCATGCGTAATGAAGCGTATCAGAATGGCAATAAAATTGGCTATTCACAGACTTCTGCAATGCTGACAGGCTTAAAGAAAAGTGATGATTTTGCATTTCTTAAAGCGGTAGATTCTATTGCTTTTACAACAGTCCTTGCGTGACCTTGACAGAGGTTTTGTAAACTTCTTTCAGAAACGTGCAAAACATCCACAGTTCAAAAGCAAGCATAGTCATCATCAATCCTACAGAACAATCAATCAAAGCAATAATATTCGCATTGTTGGGAAATATATCAAACTTCCTAAGTTGGGATATGTCAAAGTCCGCCAATCAATGGAAGTAGGTAAAATCAATAATGTAACCATTGAGCATACTCCCACAGGTAAGTATTTTGCAGTTCTGAATATAGAATTTGAACCACAGCCAATGAATAATAAAGGTGGTAAGGTTGGTATTGATGTAGGTATTAAAGAGTTCTATTCCGACAGTAACGGAAAAGTAGTATACAACCCTAAATACCTTGAAAATCAATGCGTAAGCTCATACGTGAACAACGGAATTTGTCACGCAAAGAAAAAGGTTCAACCAATCGCAATAAACAGCGTGTTAAGGTTGCCTTAGTC
>VOFC01004536.1_pt1 | contig 44040 bp, 62 predicted proteins | sample 5384161 | NCBI WGS metagenome assembly VOFC01 (sample SAMN12384722, study PRJNA508395) | human gut metagenome | isolation source: healthy gut B | host: Homo sapiens | reverse complement strand
TCCTGCAGGTGGAAGGCGATTATATTTATACTGTAGGTGTCATTCTTGATGCCGCTTTTGAGCGCCTCAATTATAACGCTCGTCCGGACACCCCGTACTGCATCGCTGTCCGTGATGTGCTTAATGACGTGGAGCTGGAAAGTGCGGATCAAATGTATGATTTCTGCGGAATTCGTACAATGATCACTTATCCGGACTTTGAAGGAGCAAGAAAAACGTGTAAAAAAACTATGACTTCGAGGAAATGCTCCGTTTATGTAACGAACTCAAGGAACTTTCCTGCTTTTGTGAGTTGCTCAACAAGGCGCATGAAGAAGGCTACCCCAAGGAAATTTTCAATCACATGCGGGACTCGCACAATGCCATGATCGATTATTTCCGCAATCATGGTGATGTAAAAACCCTCGAAGAAGCGAAGAACAATCTTCGCACAGCCCAAGAACTTCTGGTTTGCACCAGATTTTATCCAGTATTTCGAAGCCGTCAAGGCACAGAATGCGCAGTGGTATTGTACTGGTAAGAATCGTCTTGCAAAAACATGGGATAAGGCCCCGGTTGTTTTTTTCTGTCGGTTGCCTGCTGGAGGATTATATCAACCAACTGGCCAAGGAAGTTCCCGGCATGATCAGCCTTTGATGACGACTGGCGCAAGCATTCCAATGGCGTTGTTGGCCTGAGTCTCTACGATCTGTCCCACGAGACAATTCTCTTTGAGAACAAAAAGAGTATGCACGGACTTCTGCGATGCGATCGATTTCGACGATCTGACTGTAGATTTCCTTGTTTGAAGGGCGATGCAGCCAATGGTCGTTGGATTGCTTGGGAGGAATAATTTCTCCCAAACGGTTGCAATGACGAAAAATCAATAAGTGATTTTATATACAGCCCCGACAAAAGTTGGGGCCGTTTTCTTTTCGGTACATATGATTGAACCTACAAACCAACAGCATATAAAAAATCTAGGTAGATTTTGGTCCGTTTCTACAAAGAACTGTGACAGAAAAATTGCCGCAGCAAGCCCACCCGTAGGGGGAGGACGTCAATTTTGCAAGCAAGGATAAAAGGCGAATCATTCGGCAGGCTATTGACAACGGAACAATTGTTCGATATAATAAGGGTATCATTGAAAATATACGGAACGGTATCGAAGAGGTCATAACGAGGCGGCCTTGAAAAACCGTTTGTCTGAAAGGACACGTGGGTTCGAATCCCACCCGTTCCGCCAAATACAATCATATAATTAGACTTGAGACGTACCCAAGCTGGTGAAGGCCCCCTGCTAAGGGAGTAGGTCGAGAAATCGGCGCGAGAGTTCAAATCTCTCCGTCTCCGCCAAACTATCCTCGCAATCGAAAGGTTGCGGGGATTTTTGTCCGCAGCAGAAGGAATATTTGTTCCTTTCGTGTTGACAAATATGGGGCATATAGGAGTAAAATATAAACAAGCAATAAGAAGATAACGGACAGAAGTAATTCTGCCCGTATTTTTTATAGAAACAAAAGACAGTTTCTTTGAGAAATCAAGGGAACTGTCTTTTTTTTTTATTGCAAATTATTATTTTACAGGAGGACAAAATCATGGGCATGTGTTACGACATTATGTTCAAAGCAAAGGTCAAGAACGAGAAAGGCTGTCAAAGCTCTGCGAAAGTTCATTGATAACCGAGACGCAGATTTCAATATCGATGCTTTCGCAAACTGGGTATCGGTACTGAAAGTTTTTGACGACCTTTGTGCGAATTATATATTCGCAGCATGGCCGTATAACAACTTCTACATTGAGGAAGAAGAAAGCTGGATCGTTTACACGAACGATTTTAACGCATCGTACGGCTGGTTCGAAGTGATGATCGACGCATTCGATGTAATGACTCCGTACTTTAGAAAACGGTTCAAACCTGATTATCGATGGCGATAGCAGCGATGACCATTGGGAAAGAACCGTTCGGAACGGGAAAAGCGGTGTAAAAAAGGAGAAAAAATTAGCGACATGCAAAAACAGTTAAAAATTGATTTTAAGAGAGAAAAAATTATGGCACATGCACTGAATATGTATAACGACGAATATATCAAGTTCGCCTATGAGGGCGAAAACTACATCGTTGAAATTCAGCAAGACGATGAACCGTGGAATCTCGAGAACTGACTGTGACGGCAACATCGTGCAGATGATCTGCTGGCATCCTCGGCATTGCTTAGGAGATAAGCATTCCTATGCTTCTCCGAACGAATTTCTCGATCATCTAATGAAGCTGTATAACGCAGATATTGATGAGAACGATATGGATGATATGACAATCGCTGAAAAGGTTGCCGAAATCCAGACTAATCCCGACATCGTAATGATGCCGCTGTACATTTATGACCACTCCGGTATTGCGCTGTATGTCGGCGCTCCAGGAGATGGCTGCGATCACTGGGATACCAGCATGATCGGCTGGGCAGTGATTGAAAAAGAAGGATGTCTTGAAGATAGGTATTACTGAAGATCACTGAATGCGGAATTTATCGAAAAGGCCATCCGAAATGAGGTGGAGGGTGTATCGCCAGTACATCGAAGGTGAAGCCGAATCGGATATACCCTTGGTACGAAGAGAACGATGACGATGAACCGGAAGAGATCGACTCTTGCTGGGGATTCTTCGGCTACGACGTTATGCGGAATGGTATCGCTGACAGCATTTTAGGGCTTTGCGAGGCAATTGAAAAAGACGAATTTGCGACCGGAAAGGTTCGTAAGGAAACTTTTGTTCGAAAGAGCTTCGTTTGACGAATTGACGAGGGACTGTATTCGCTACAGCCCCTCATTAAAAAAGGAGAAAATCATGGGGAAACAAGAACATTCCGGGACAGATCACCGAGCAAGACAAAGCGGCTTGCGAGACGATTCAGGAAGCGTACAACAACGCACTCGAAGGTCTATCGGTGCTGGAAGAACGTGTCGGGGATATGCAGAAATTTGCAGATAAACAGCGTATCTGCAGGATGCGCCTGCCGGATGAGAAGTATTGCGCCGACTATCTTGGCGGCGCGTTGAACTTGTTCACTGTACAGCAGAAAAAGGAAGCGACGCACCTGCTTTTATCGCCGATATTGTTCGCTGGTTCAATGCAACCTACCACTTGAACCTTAAGCCGGCAGCAGCAAGCAAGGTTTTGCTTCCTCAGTCGCCGAAGTATCAGGACCATCCAGAGCACGATGCTTTCCGGGCTGCATGCAATGCATACCAAAAAGCGTTAAATGACATCCGCTTAAACTATCTGGAGATCCTTTCTTGGATCACGGATCAACTCGGCGGTCTGTCCTTTGACGACAAGGCTTGGGAAGATGCCAAACGATACTGCCGAATGGCAGCATATAGTTGCAACGGTTTTTCCTCAATACGCTCGCAAGAACGCAATCATCAGCTTCGCTGATATGAGTGATTATTGCGATGCTGATAGCACTTGGGCAATCAAGCAGAGTAAACACGGAATTATCAAGGGTCTTGCAGCTTATGACACCGGCGTACCGAACTGCGTCCCTCTTGAATACGAGTGCATGCTTCGGAATGAGATGAATCAGCAGTCCGTCATAGTCAATGGCGCAAAGGTGAAAGAAGTTAAATGCTTCAAGAACGGTCGCACCAATGTTCGTTTCGCAAACGCAAGATGCGCAGAAGAGTTTGAACTTCGCTTTTTGAAAGGAGAAAAATATGAAGTATGAGGTCAATATGAGTGTTCGCGGTCGTTTCACCGTTGAAGTGGAGACTTCGATCGCAAACAAGGAAGAAATCAAGAAGGCCGCTGACCAGATGTTTGCTGAGGCAAATTTCGGAGAGTTGGCCGACATCGATGCAGAGTTTGTAAGTTGCGAACTAATCGATGAGGAATAACCAGAAACTCTTGTTCCTAAAAAATTTTAAGGAGAAAAAATATGAATATGCTTGAAAAGTTCGCAAAGGTTGAAATCAACCTCGCCGATAAGATTTCGCCCATGGATAAGGATGTCTGCGAGGCATTGCAGGCCGCCTATGATAAAGCCCTGGTTGCCCTGAAGGTGCAGGAAGAGCTTATTGATAAAAAGTATTGCTGAGCAGTTTGACAGCACGCAGCATCTCCCGGACAAAAAGCATGCTGTCTAATTATCTGGGGTCTACTTTTCGATGCCGATTCCGTAAAGGAGCAGAATCGAAAGGTCCACGGTCTTTTTATTTCCAATATGCTTGCTTGGTTTACCAAGCAGTACGCAGTGGAGTTAGATCGCAACGCCGCTCGGGATGAACTGCTCCCCAAGAAACCAGATTATTGTTGGGATTACCATGACAAGGGAAAGCGAGCACAGTTCGATGCCATGATGGCATCGTATAATAACGAAATGGATAATTTCCACATCGATTATGCTGCAATCCTTGACTGGATCTTTCAGCAGCTTGACGGCTTTTTCTTTTGAAGAGAAGGCGTTGCAGGAGATGAAAAGCGCAGTGCAAGGAAGCATCGCACGGTTACAACGGTTCGCCGAACTTCGAACTGAAGAAAGCCGTACTCTCTTTTGAGTATGGCTGCCTCCGTAGTGACTGGCGCGATAGTTGGGAAATCCGCCAGAATATGAAAACCATCATCCGTGGGCTAATCGCATATGACACAGGTATTCTCAATGAAGTGCCGTACAATTATGCGTATCTGTTCAGCTACGACATAGAACAGCAACTCATAACGATTGATGATACGAAGGTGTCTTCTGTCAAGCTGTTTAAGAACGGTCGCGTGGATGTGCGATTCCAGTCTGAAACGTACGCGCGGGAGTTCGTAGAAAACTTTCTGAACGTATAAGGAGGAATCATCTATGCGATGCGATATGTGTCCTCTGTCGAATCCCGAAGATGTCTGCCCTGAGGCGGAAGGTCAATATGGCATCAAGCACGAAGACGGTACTCTTTGGGTGCCGACACCCGCGTAACTGGGTCGAAAAACGCGACGCAGAGTACGACGAGTATATCGGTGCCATGGGACTTGACATTGGAATCGAGATGGACTTGACGCCGGATGAACTGGAGCGTGCACTTGCAATCTGCGAGCATATGGTTGGTCTCGACTACCAAAAACCATATCATCGACACGGAAAGGCATTTTACAAGGCATATCGAAATTATTATGGAGATGTACCGGAAGGTAACAAGATTTTGGACAAATTACCAAAAGAATTGTTCCTCGTTCACCAAAGTGAGCGCGGTACCATGTACCATTTAACCGATATCGGCCTTGAGTGGCTCGGTCGCCAATTACACACAAAATCAAAATTTAAGATGTAGGCAGAAGTTCTCGGTTACTTTAACGTCTGATCCGGACGAAATGTTTCGTTGAGTGATTGTGAAATTAGGGGTTGATTTTGAATCAACCCCTTTATTTTTAGGAGGGAAAATATGAAATACAAAAATTTGGGACAGAATATTCCCCAAGAGGCCCGCAAAGAGCTGAATGAAAAAAATTCTACACCTGATCGCCTGCAACCAAGCTGCAGCAAACGGCATCACACCGGAGGACATCTACAACGCCTACACCGGTGACGGTGGCCTGCATGGACTGAATTTCTCCGATTTCGACAATTACGCTGAATTTTTCTTCGGCGAAGAAAGAAATCGAGAATGGCCAGTTTTTTTACGTCTCACCCCATTTGTGAGTTTGTGATGGCAGCTCTTGCTATGAATAAACAAGAGTTGATCGTCGCCGATCTTACCTGCGGCATGGGCAATTTCTTTAATTTCGTTCCTGTGGAAAGCAATGCGTATGGATGCGAAATTGACGCTAAGGCCTATAAGGTTGCGCATTATCTGTACCCGGCAGCTAATCTGGTTCGAGATGATATTCGCAGCTACTCAATTCCTCTCAAAATGGACTACGTAGCAGGAAATCCCCGTTTAATCTGACCTTGAGTTGGGACAGGAACGCATTCTATCGCAGCTTTACTTCTGCCAGAAGGCGGTGCAACTGCTTTAAACCGTATGGTATCATGGCTATTGTCGTTCCAATGTCTTTCCTTGCAGACGATTTTTCTGATGGGAAGATGATTGAAGGGATGGAACAGAACTTCCGATTCCTTGGACAGTTTGCGTTGCCGACAGATGCCTTCCGCGCAGTCGGTGTTCAGTCCTATCCGACGAAAGTACAGTTCTGGCAAAAGCGACCGGAAGGAGGAGAGCAAATCTTTTCCTTATCATACGGCTATGACATTGGATGTAGCAAATTTCTCAAGGAAGTGATAGCGTAAAGCCGTGCGTAAAATGATTGTTGTTGACGCAAAACTGAGTTGAGGACAAAAAAGAGCAGTATTATGTTGCAGCTTGCTCGCGAGAGTGATGCCAAACTGATTTTTGCGTATAAGGTGAAAAAGTACCTTTATACGATCAAGTCGCATCCCCTCGCCTCCAAAAAAGTACGGGAAAGCGTGCGAGTATCTTGGCCGTCTGTATGACCAAAAAAGCAACCGGAAGGCATGTCATATGAGGAGTGGTGCCGGGTACACGCATCACCGAGGCAAAGGTGCTCGCATATCTGCGGCAGATTGTCAGCCGACAGCACAAACCGAAATATGAGGACAAAATCAACTTGTCAAGAGTAACGGCTGTCTGACTTATCGTGCATACAGTCCAAGATGGCTCGCAAACTCACGGGAGAGCCAGAAAGAGATGGTCCCCTATTTCAGTATTATTGCTTATGACTGGCCGGCGGAGAACTACGGCGTATTTTCTAAGATGCTGCGTCGCAGCAGCGCTGCTACCAGACTGAAATGCAAACCGTTCTCTGAAATGTCCTCGGATCCCATTGCTGAATGGCTGAATGACTTTATTCTTCACGATGCAGAGAATAATGAAGACATCCACCTGACAGACCTGCAAAAGCAAGATATCAACCGTCTGATCCAGAAACAGTATGGACTGATCCAATGGGAGCAAGGTAGCGGAAAACGCTTGCCGGCATTGCAGTTGGCACATACCGTATGCAGGAACAGAATGCCTTCTGCACATGGGTGATTTCGCCAGCTATCTCGATCAAGAATACATGGAAGTTGCTAGTGCAGAACTACGGCAAACCGTACATCATGCTGACCCGCTCGTCGGATTTGGATAATATTCAGCAAGGCGACTTTGTGCTCGTGACACTAATATGCTGTGCAAGTATCGCAAACAGATCAAGAAGTGGATTGCCTACACAATCAGAAGGTTGCGTTCTGCTTTGATGAAAGCGACGAGATGAGCAACCCTAACAGCGCCGAACAAAGGCTGCACTGAGCTGCTTCCGCCGTTGCAAGTTCAAGCTCCTGATGACCGGCACAACTACCCGCAACAACATCAGTGAGTTTGCGCCACAGCTCGAAATGCTGTACAACAACCCTACAACATGATGTCGTGGTCCCAAACGGTATATCATCACTTAATCGCGGGAAGAAAGACGAAGAACCTGGATTGCAGGAAGACCGAAATCTGTATTTTGGAAAACCCATTCCAGCGTACAAAGCGGGCTATTCGCTCTTTTCTGCTTCCCATCTGCCTGAAAAGGTTACCGTGTTTGGCGTAGGCCAAAAAAGACGCAGGACATCTATAATGCCGATGAGCTGAATGACATTCTGGCGCATACGGTCATCACTGTACCTTCGAGGAAATTACCGGTAAGGACATCAAGCATATCCATCAGATCCCGGTACAGTTTTCTTTTGCAGAGAAAGCCGTATATCAGAAGGCGATCAATGAGTTCCACTCGATGAGAGCCAACTACTTCCGGTCAACCGGTAACGCCCGTAAGGACAGCATGATGCGCCTTATCCAGCAGATTACCTTGCTGCTGCGCGTCAGTGCGGCACCGAACACGGTCAAGGAATATACGGGCGGAATGCCTGTAAAGCTTGCCAAAGTCATGGAGATGCTGCAGGATATGCCGGATGATATGGTTGCCATCGGTGTACGGCATAAGAACGTTGTAGATGCTTCCGCTGCAGCTTATTCACTCGGTACTGACGGATCGGCCGTTGTTTGTGGTTACCGGTGATACCACGACGATTGCACAGCGTCGCAAACTCCGTCAGACCCCTGAAGGAGAGCGGGAATGGCATCCTGCTGCACGCAGCAGAGCCTTCCTGAGTTCCGTCAACTGAGTATGTAGACAAGGTCATTATCCCAGAACCGCATTACAACAACCTCGGATGAGTCGTCTCTACATGCGGTTTGTTCGTTGTTTCACCCGCAGCATGAAAGATATTTATTTTGTGACCTACCTGGCAGCATTGAGTCCAATCAGATGCAGATGGTACCTCGCAAAGGAAAAAAATCAATCTGTTCATGCGTGGCAAAGAAACTGACCCTCGATGAAATCTACGACACTTTTTGGCGTAGACTATAATCTTTCTTGAAGCGCTGATGCGCAGGGAAGAGGACAAAGACGGCCATTTTCAGATTCATTGGGGACAACAGGAGATTTCCTGATCTTCCGACAAAAACAAAACCATAAGAACCAGACCCGTAAAAGCGGCTTGTGCCCGTTTTTTGAGCAGGTGTTGACAAACGCAGGTAAGATACGGGGGTGTAAAATAAAATCAAGCAATAAGAAGACGGCGGGCAGGAGAAATCTTGCCTGCATTTCGATAGGTAAACTAAAAGACAGATTCTTTTGATCCATCAAGGAGTCTGTCTTTTTTCTTTTTTGCTTCAAACTTTTATTTTAAGGAGGAAATTTTCATGACAAACGATAAGGTAATCCTGGTATACCTTCACAGCTACAAGTTTGCTGTAGAAAAAGGGAAGTAGATGCGTACAAACAGTCTCTCGCCTCCAATATGGCTTTATGATAGCAATTGAGAATGCAATCGAAAGCTGCTATCATAACTATTCTCTCGATACTGTTAAGGTGTTGCGAGAAGTTGAGGAACGCTTCAGCCGAGAACGAATCGAGTATGTTCTCGCAAACACTCTGCAGTTTAAGTCTTGGGATGGGCGAATTTCGCCTTCGAACAAGCATTGGGCAAAAAACGATTAAAATTGAGGAAAATCTCGATCCCTACGGCAAAGACCTTAATCGACTATTCATTGTTGATCAGGCCCATCCGGGTCTAATTGACCTGTTAGTTTCGCGGTTCAGAAGGGAGGAAAAAACTGAGGCATAATGGCAGTAATGCCAGCCCTACCTGCGATAGCTCAGATAGAAAGCACATCAGCTCCAAAGTTACATTACATAATTGATGATTTTGTTGATGAGCAATCGAAGGATTTTATTTTTTAAGGAGGAGAAAGTCAGTATGACAAAAAGAAATGCGTGGCGTGTGGGGGAAGAGTTTGTCCCCTCACGCAGTTCGCAGAAGTATTGCCCAGAATGCCGAGAAAAAGGCAGAACGGCGGAGTACTATGAACATAGGGTTGAGCTCAATCGAATGCACGCCGGCGACTACACGCCAAAAGTATTCCATAATACCTGCAAGGTCTGTGGGGAAAGAATTCGTTTCTGTGCGAGTTCCAAAAGATATTTGCAGTGTCCGCTGTCAGAAAAACGGAGAGCTGAGACGGCAAAATGTCCGGGGTGCGGTGTATTCCTTATTAACAAAGGAAATTACACAGGCAGAGGCTATTGCAGCGAGGCGTGTAAGGAAAAAGCCCTTATCAACAAGGCAATCGCAAATGGATTGTATTTTCCTTTGTAAGGTTTGCGGAAAAATGTTTATTGCTTACGGCAAAAACGCTTGCTTTTTGTTCTTCGAATGCAAGAAGATTAACACCCAGCGAAAAAAAAAGAAGAACGCCGGCAGAAATACGAGGAAAATCGCCCTCCAGAGCACGAGAAGCGAACATGCCCTATCTGCGGCAAGGCTTTTGACGTCACTCGTCAGGCAAGAGGACGAAAGTATTGCTCGATAGCATGCAGACAGATTGCAGTCAAACGCCGTAACGAGGAAGCAGCAATCCAAAAGGAAAGCCAATCGGTGATTCAGACCCGTATTTGTCCGATTTGCAAGAAATCGTTTGATGTCGGTCTACACCAGAGGTCAAAAGAAATATTGTTCTCGGAATGCGCTGAAATTGCACGGAAACGCAAATGCGCAGAACTGCAATATGGGACTATTGCAAAGAAACGTTCCCAAATTCGTTCGATTTGCTTCGAGTGCTACACTTGTCGCAGTCAGTGCGAACGATTTACGAGCAATTTCAATGCTTTTTCCTAAAGGAGCAGAAGTTATAATGGTGGGCTCAACACCGAAAGTTGTTGCCTGCCCGAAGTTCACAAATCCCAAAAATCCTGCCTACGGAACAGGAGTCAATCACCCATGACTAAAGTCACGGAGTCGACATCATCAACCTGAACAAGGGGCTGGTGTACATGTCGTAAAACCGCAAGCGGCATCGAGCCGCCTACGGTTTTGGCGCTCTGTATCTCACGACTGAAGTCACAAGTATTAGAAGCGCCTGTTGTATAAAATGCTCAAAATTCAATTAAGGAGTCAAAATCATGAACAATATTATTGTTTTTAGTCGCAGGCCCTAAAAGCGAAAAAAGGGACACCCCTTGCAAGAGAGGTGAAAGCACAATATTAAAGATATGATCGTTTTGCCGGCAGATAGTCCGAAAACGTTTTCCAATCTCGGATTAAATACGACGGAAACGCAAGCATTTATACCGTGCTTGTGGCAGACAAGGAGGATTTTCCTGTATGGCATGAAGTCAATGACACCGCCGATCTGGCGTGTAACACCGCCGAATCGCTGGCAGATATGCTGTCCGAAATTGACGATATGCTTAATGAACGGAACGATGAACTGCGCCAGTGGATGTTGACTGATTCGGATTGTTCCCAGTATATGGTGATTCATTTCGCGAAGCATCTATACTGGAATGCAGATTATTCAGCTTCCTAATGCCGAATTTGGTGTAGCGCAGATAATGACGAAATTCAGACTATTCTTTCTTTCTATGATTACACTTGGGGAAGGGCTGCACCACATGCTACCCGACATCGATGCCATGCGCATTGTAGCGGAATGCATTTTGAGTCAGAAGCGCTGAAATGTTTGCAACACGTTTTCCACTTACGAAGAAGCAGTCGCAGAGATTGAAAGACCTAAAACGAAGGGAGCTACGCCTTTCGTTAGAAACAGCATGGCTCTCAAAATGCATCAAAGCATCAGTGGACGAGCTATTCGACGAACGCGAACTCTGGCTGCGCCCGGTAGATAGTGTAATCGCACCGACAGAATTTGAAGTCGTACGAGCTGCGCCTTCGTTTATGCGTTATGGAGAATACGCATTTTCTCATCGATTTGTACATCTCGGAGGATATGATCTTCATAACGAAGACGATGTGCGGATCTTTGAATCGCGATGGCAACATGGATGAAACCGTATTTGAGAGCTGTGATATCGACGATATTATGCTCGACAAAACGGCAAACCTGATCGTATCGAAGACCCGCGCTACATCCTGGATTATTGATGCTTGCAGCCATGATCGCAGATAATGAGGTCGGTGCCAGTATATGAGCGAAGACCATGCGATGCGACTTGTCGACAAGATTGTGGGCAAGGAGCGTTGGTGATAAAAAAAATGCGCTCGCTCATATCGAGCGGGCGCATTCCCATTAAAAGGAGAAAAATTATGACCAAAACTTTTCCAGTTGAAGTTGGACAAACCGTATATCTTGAGTTTTAGACGGATATGCCCCCTAAATTGAGGGCGAAGAAAATGATTGTGGGCACGATTACTAAAATGACGTCAATATTTGTACGTTCGGTACAATCCATAATAAAGCCGCTTCGCTTTTCTAAAGGTAACATGACGTTTTCCCCTGTTTCCGGATAATCCATACGACAATAAGTACATCATCTTTTGAAACGGAGAAGGATTTCTTGACGGAGATGGAGCGCAGGGAATACAGGAAGGTCATTGCGTCTTGTCTGTCAGCCAACCTCGACACACTCGACATCTCTCTTGGAGCGCTGAAGAAAATATATGCGGTGCTGAAAGAGGAGGGTGTGAACAAACTCAATCCTGTTGAGGAAAGTGATTATACAGGAGATAAAACTGGCTCTAAATATTGGAGCGCCGAAGAAAAGGAGTGAAAAAACAATGAATAAAACTTTTTTCCAATTGAGGTCGGACAAACCGTCTATGTGGGGGTTTTTCGAGGCCTTGCAGCAACCATGCCGGCGGAGCAAATGCTTGTTGGCACTGTTTCGAAAATTGACGCAAGTATATGTTTATCGACACAGGCAACAAAGCATTGCGATTCGAAGAAACCACCTTCAACTTTGTACCGACAGAAACAGATGCCTACGATACCAAGTACATCCTGTTTCGGTCTGAAGAAGATTATGCCGTTGAAATGCTGAGGAGATCGTATATCCACGCGATTCGAAACAGTAAGTTCACGGATATTTTCTCATGCCTTGACATCTCGTTTGACGCTGCAAAAGCAATTTATGAGATTTTGAAGGCAGAAGGCGTTGCGAGACTCGACCCTGTAGAATGATTTAGAGGCAAAATTATGATTGTCCGAAATATGATCAAGTGCAAGAAATGCGGCGATGTCATTGAGTCCAAATCCGTCCACGACTTTCAAACCTGCTCTTGCGGCGCGTGTTCTGTCGATGGAGGACACGCTTATCTTCGCCGCTGTGGTAAATCTTTGATGATTTCATCGACATGAGTGAAATTGTACCGGATAAAGAGGAAAAAGCATGAAATTCCGGCGTTTGGTACGTTGTACAAAGACTTCGAGGACAAGTTGCCTTGATGGACAAGAATTGCGCTGGGGAAAGCCCACTGCATGAGCGGTGGGAGGACGTCAAAGTATTGACAAAGCAACAAACAAGGTATAAAATAGAACTAAGCTTATAAGAAGATGACGAGCAGGAGTAATTCTGCTCGTGTTTTTTATAAAGTCAACAAGACAGTTTCTTTGTATATGCAAAGGGACTGTCTTTTTTATATATAAATTTATCAATTTCAAGGAGGAAAAATTATGAAGAATGCAAAGGATTTGGTCGCAATGCTTTGCCACAGCCAAAGTCCTACCTGTGAGTCAGGAGCAATCCTGATCAATAAGTAGGACGCAGATTTGACTGTAGATTCACCTGCTGGTGATTCCCCAGCCGGCAGCGATGGTTACTACAGCCGAATCAAGGGGAAATATTACCCTTGCAGGCTTGCCTGCAAGGAGTCTTATCGAAGGAGGTACGGAATATGTCCGTAGTATATGTACTCAGCAAAGACGGAAAACCGTTGATGCCCACGACGCGATGCGGACATATCCGTATCCTTCTCAAAACAAAGAAAGCACGCGTCGTGCAAACAGTTCCGTTTGTAATTCGTTTGAATTACGAGACGGAAGACATTGTCCAGTCTCTTGTGATTGGCGTAGACCCCGGTCGAACAAACATTGGCATGGCAGTTGTTCGCGAGGATGGAGAATGCGTATTCAGTGCGCAGGTACACACTCGAAACAAACAAATACCCAAGTTGATGAAGGCACGAAAACAATACCGTCAAGCGCATCGCCGCTTGAAGCGCCGCTGCAAGCGGCAGCGTAGAGCGAAACGATGCGGTACGGTAGTTAAAACCAATAACGGTATCATCGAGCGTATTCTTCCGGGTTGCAAAGAGCCTATTCTTTGCAAAGGTATCCGCAACAAGGAAGCGCGATTCAACAATCGCAAGCGTCCGGTAGGTTGGTTAACGCCTACAGCAAACCAGCTTTTTGCAGACGCACTGTCATGCAGTGCAAAAGGTTATGGCCTTCCTGCCGATTGCAGAAATCGTGCTTGAGCTTAATCGCTTTGCTTTCATGCAGATGGACAACCCCAAGATTACGCGAAAACAATATCAGCGAGGACCGCTTTTTTCGAAAAGGGCAGCGTTAAAGCTGCTGTGTTCGAGATGCAAGGCGGCAAATGTCTGCTTTGTAAGAAGCCGATCGAGCATTATCATCATGTTATACCGCGCAGTAAGAATGGCAGCAACATCTTGACCAACATCGTTGGTTTATGCGTAAAACATCATGAAAAGGTGCATACCGATTCAAAGGTCAAGGAACGACTGCTCACCAAAACGGCGGGTCTGCATAAGAAATACCATGCTTGAGCGTCCTTAATCAGATCATTCCGCGTCTGACGATAGAGCTGTCGCAGCTTGCGCCAACCTCTGTAACGACAGGCAAGGATACTTGATTTTCGTAAGGATCATGGTATTGAGAAGGATCATCACCTTGATGCGTATTGTATTGCGTGTTCGACGCTCGGAAAAACTGCGCAGCCGCCGAAAGAGCATCATACAATGTTGCAGTTCCGCCGGCATGATAGACAGGCTTGTCATCAGTGCAACGAGAAACGCATCTATATGCTCGACGGCAAAAAGGGTTGCCGTCAATCGGCATAAGGCTTTCGAACAAACAGATGACAGCCTTGAGGAATATCGCAAGCTGCCGAATGCTTGCGTAGATAGGTTAAAGGTTAAGCACATTCCGCCGACATATAAGCGTAGAGACCGCGTCATGCCAGGAGCGATATTCCGCGTCAATGGTAAGAAGAAAGTTATGACAGCCTCCAAGGGCTTACATAACGGTAAGCCTGATTACTACATTTTCGCGGATGGAACAAAAGCTGCTCCGAAAAAGTGCGAACTGATTGCACATAATCAAGGATTGTGTTTTACCGAATAGAATTTGTTCCGAGATTGATGCTTTTGTACCAATCTCGGAACCATAATAAGGAGAAAATATGACTACCAATACTATTGTTATTGGCAAAGACACCATCCTGAGAGATGTTCTCTGGTTGGACTCGAACAAATCCCTTCTACAGGGTGTTCGGAAGAGAAAATCGCAAAGCTTGCACAGAAACATATTCCGGGTTTACCATCAAAAAAGCTCGCACAGTATATTTCCCCGAAGCTGTCTGGGAACAGGCCTCGTGGGAAGAAAATGTACAGCCCGGAAGGCGGCGAAGAAAAAATACCCCTATCCTTCGCATATGTAAAGGCAACATCTTTTGCCTAAATCGAGAGGGAATCGTCGTGAAGTATCATGTGAATAGCCGCATGAAACTCGACATTCATCCTGTTCTCCTCGAACTGTGCGAACAACGCTGGAAAAGCACCTGCACGTCTATCAATGAGGGTGACACCATCGAGGCTGTATGCAAAAAGTTCCTTTGCAATCCGCCGAAAGCCACCTAAGCTGAGACAGGTTGACGAATTTGAACGGTTCGCACTTTCGTTTACTACTGATTACGGAAGCGAACCTGGCTACGAATTAGACGATAAAATTGACTGGATTACCTGCAATGTTACATTGGGTACTCAGTATGGTGAGCAGACGCCGTCTATCATCAAGCAGTTCCGGCAGGGTATCGACAAAAAGGTCGTTGAATCGATCAAAAAAACAGTACATCTCCCCGATAAGGATTTTTCATGATTTTTATCTGAAATCGAGAACTCTTTGGGGTGGATATCTTCTGCAGTACACGCTGCTTCGTCGGCAATAACATGGTCCTATATCACGCCACCTACAAGGCGTATTTGGACAGCATTATGAGGTATGGTCTGGGCGCGAAGATTCCCCCATAAAAATTGGGAAGACTCGCGGCCGGGCCATGTTTATCTCACAAAAGATGTCGAATGCGCCATCGATATGGCAGAGAGCGCAGAACTTGTTCCTGCGCAGGTATACGATTCAGGCATTGTCGTTCTTGGAGGTTTTTTGCGATGGATTACCACTCCATCGAGATCAAAACTTTGCGGACGCGGATCTGGACATATATTTTGAGTTCGAAGGCATTATTCCGCCGGAAAGACTCGAAATTTGCAATAATTTTATGGAGGAACGAAAATGAAAGAAGTTAACGCAATGATGAAGGCCATGGACAAATGCCTGCACAACCTGCTGAAGGTTGTGTTCGCAATGATTACGGTTCTGTCCGTAATCGGCATGGCACAGGCAGGGGCAACAAACCTGACGATCGATTCACAGAACGCCAACAACGGTTATGTGACGATCAATTACACGTCCACATCGCGCCTGAAGGTCGGCATCCGCTACAGCGGCGGTCGCGAAACCTTCCTCGACTGTGCAAGCGGTACTTCCAATTTCGCACTGGAAAAGGGTAATGGTACATACACCGTAGCCCTGTACAGCAATGTAGCCGGAACGAAATACAAGGAAAGTCACCAAGAGCACTGTCAATGCAACTATGAAGGATGCATTTGCACCGTTCAAAGTTTCCACTTCTGAAGTATCGTTTGTTCCAGGCGATTCTGTCAGCAAGAAAGCCGACGAGCTATGCAAGGGAAAAAAACGAAAGCGAAAAGGTAGTCGCTATCTGGAACTTCATCAATGATAAGTACCAGTACGATTATCGATTCGCCGATCAGATCACCAGCGGTCAGGTAAAAACAGTATACGCCAGACCCGAACGCTGTTCTCGCTGCCGACAAAGGGTATCTGCTACGATTTTGCATCACTCTTTGCTGCTATGTGCCGCTATGAGAAGATCCCTTGCAAGATCGTAAAGGGCTATGTCGGCAACAACTACCACGCTTGGAATCAGGTATATGTCGATGGTTCTTGGCAGAAGGTTAATTTGACCAAAGCAGTTTGCCAGCGAGCGTCTGTTGCTAAGACGATTGCTGATTGTTCGGCTGGTTATTAAGGAGAGACGAAATAAAGATATGATAAGGGGCGTCATAATGATGCCCCTTTACAAAAAAAAAAAAATAGTAAGGAGAAAATCAAATGAAATTCAATATTGGATTACCTGGCCCGAAATGGAGGGTTGTAAGATGCGGCATCTCTATCCTATAGAGACCAAACGATACACCGTAGAAACGGAAATCAACAATGTCGCGTCGATTGTCGATGCAATGATTCGTGTTACTGCAAAGCTGACTGATATGTATGCAGGCGACATTTTTATACTATCGAGCGATTGTATGAAGCTGTCCACAAGGAAGAAAGCTACTGCATTTTGCTTGCCTTTTATGAATCTGGCATTACTCCCGTGAAGGCGGGATATGATACATGCGGTTTGCCGTATGCACAGGTTTTCATGAGGGCTGGCAGGGTGTAAACGAAGTTATCCAGTTTTGGTTGCTTAGCTACGAACCCATGTCGGATATTCGAGCTCAGTGCCGGTTTTGAACGGGTTCAGCTTTCAAAAGAGTGATCCACAAAAGAGGGCGTCTATATGATGCCCTCTAAATTTTCATTCAGAGTTGCGATATATGAGAAAATATTGTACAATAATATACGAACAAATGTTCTGTATTAGGGAGGAAAATACATATGGTGGAGAGAATTGAGGCTTTGGCCGCTGTAGTACGAGCACATGCAGGTTTGGAGTTACTTCCGTTTTCTGCGGAAAGCCTTTTGACCGCACGAGGCGGTACTATTCATTGGCTCAGCAAAGAAGAAGCCTTCAATATGGGGCACGGTTGCAATTTTGAGTTTGATTTGCAGACTCCGAAACAGATATCTGAACAACCGATGGAACCTTGGGAGGATTGGGATTTACTGATTAACATTTTGCGCAACGAAATTAATATCGGCATTTGCGTCAATTTAAAAATTGAGCGCAAAGGGTTTTATCAAAGATGGTGTTTTGCTCGTTTTTGCGAAGACGAACTTACGACTATTTTAACCAACAAGGTAGCTCATAAGATTCGTTGGTATGCGTCGTTAATTAATGTCGCACCTATGCAGATCAAGATTATCCAGGTTGACAAGATTCCCGAAATGAGAAAAAGCCTAAAGATGAGCCGTGGCATTTCGACCTGTTTATCGCTGCATGGCGTCATCCTGCAGAACAGCGTATGTTTCTCGCTCGAGCATTGGGGCATTTACTGCTTCATATCTCTAAGGATGGAAACCTGCGCCCTAATATCAATTCTTGCCGCGATTTAATTTCGCCTGATGAGGTCGATGAGGCAGATGAATTCGCATCTTTCTTTCTGATGCCCAGAGCTAAAATGGTTGAAATGTGTCACAAGAACAAGACAACTACGGCCAAATCAATAAAGATAATTTGGCTGCAAAATTCGGCGTCACTGTTGAAGCATTTCATCGGCATGGTCGTCGTTTGGGGATTGTTTTATTAAGGAGAAAAATATGAAAAACCAGATTCTTAAAGGACAGGTCAGTTTATTCGATGTCATTGCGGTGGCCAATAACGCTGTAAGAGCATTTTGCATTGCTACCAACGAAAGTGTACCCGTACGACAGCCAAATGCTCGTCAACGCGAAATGGTGCCCCGTGCGGAGTACGTCGTCAATATTGGCGGACATGCATTTGTGCTACAGAAGACATCGCTCAAAAAGCCGAAGTACCGGAAGGCTATCGTTTCCATCACTATCAGGTAGAGAATAGCGTTTACTCGGGAATTTTTGTGGACGCATAACAAAACGGGGTTTTATTGAGCTGTTTATGCATAATGCACAATCGGCAAAAATAAAACCCCGGAAATTTTCAAACACAATCGTCAAAATACACAAAGCACAAGGAGGAATATTAATGGCTTGGAACGAGCTTATTCGACGCAACGATGCATTGGAAATTGTTCGTCGTACAAACGGCGACTATGCCGCTGCATTTAGTGCAATCAACAGGTTGGAAACCATGCCTTCTGTTTCGGCCATCCCTGCAAAATGGATTTGCAAATATGATGAAGCCAGCAAAAGACAGAGGTGATATGCTCTCGTTGTTGCAAATCGAGGTGGATGAACGGATGTTTTGTTGGCAAAGATGGTTCATCGCTGTATAATGCAGATAAGTATTGCCCGCAATGTGGTGCAGCTATCGGTATTGATGTTCCAGAGCCGCTGCTCCAGACAGCGGATAAGAACGGCAATCGCTTAACCTCAGAAAACGGAGAACATAAGTACAGTATCGATGCTGCGCTTTGCCGAAAAACTGAAAACGGCAGTTATAACGGTGCAGCAATCGACAAGCTGGCAGCTTATGAGAATACAGGACTTTCGCCTGAAGACGTTGAGCGCCTTGTCAAAGAAGACTTTGTTCGAGGATATATCCCACAACTTCTCAATAAGGTTTCTGCCCGGAAATTTGCAGAATATCTCACGGAGAAGGGATGGATTCGATTCCCTGTGACAAGACATGCTATAGATTTATACCAATTTGCAAAAGATGAAATGCTTTTTCCAGATTCGTATTCCGGTAGACATTTTTGTCGCGAATTACGAAACAGTTATGTTGCATGCAATCTGTACGGTTGCAGGCGTAGAAGGTATCCCTGCCGAAAAGTTGATGGCACGGCTTATCGAAGATTTGAATGTCACCACTATTCGCTCGGGAAAAAGAAGCGAAAGGAAAGCGGTCGCGATGATTCTTACTATTTATCGTATCGAACGAGAATTTCGCGGAAAAACCATGCGATTATCCCCGCAAATCCCGGAAACTCGCGCTTCGTTTGAAAATCGTCTCGGCGCATTCTCGTGACTTTAGTCGTGAGTTAGCCGAGGCCTGGTATCATCTGTGGCGGTCAACATTGCCACAAAAGACAAAATATAGTATAATATTCATATAATCGGCAAGGAGGAGGTAAACCTATTATGGAAAAAGGGAATAGAGCTATTCGTTATCGGGTTTACCTGACCGAGAAGCAGCAGGATATTCTTTCAGCAAACGTTCGATGCACTCGTCTCGTTTTCAACGAAACATTGCTCATGCACCGAGGCCTTTATGAAGCGGGGATAAAAACATTTTCTCAAATAGACATGAACAACTACTGTAATCGCTTCATGAAAGAGGCTCTGCCGTTTCTGCGAAACGTCGACAAATTTTGTTTTGACAAATAGCATTTACAATGCTTTTGGTGCTTTCAAGAATTTATTCGAAGGCAGGGGCAAATACCCGCGATTCAAAAGCAGAAAGAACACTTCCCAATCGTATACGACGAATTGCACAAACAATAATATCGCCATCATTCGAAATGGGAAGAGAAAATCTTTTGTCAAGTTGCCGAAACTGGGGAAAGTGCCTGTTGTAGTGCACCGACTCTAAAAGGGATTGACGCTCAAGAGTGCAACCATCACGCAAGAGTCGGGAAAACCGGTACTATGTTTCGCTGCTGTTTGAGTTTGAGAAGAAAGCTGAACGTAGCTATGCCTACCCCAGAGAATACTCTTGGGTTAGACTACAGCAGCCCGGATTTTATGTGGACTCCAACGGCAATACCGCCGGAGTCCAGCATTGGTACCGCTTATCCCAGAAGCGCCTCGCCATGGAGCAGCGAAAACTGTCTCATTGCACAAGGGGCTCCACCGTTATGAGAAGCAAAAAGCCAAAGTCAACCGCATATCAGAGAAAAAATAGCCAATCAGAGAAAAGACTTCTGTCACAAGATGAGCAGGAAGATAGCTAATTCCTACAACGCTGTGTGCGTAGAAGATATTGATCTCCGTGCAATGGCGCAATCTCTGCATTTCGGAAAAGCGACATCCGATAACGGATTCGGTATATTCCGCAATTTTCTCAAATACAAATTAGAGGAACAAGGGAAACACTATATCGTCATCGATAAGTGGTATCCTCGACGAAAACCTGTCGTCATTGCGGACATGTCAACCCGGACGTTGCTCTCGGTCAGAAGAAATGGATCTGCCATCATTGTGGTGTTTTGATCAATCGGGACCATAACGCGGCGATCAACATTCGAGACGAGGGTATTCGTCAATTTTATAGAGAGTACCAAACTGCTTAACCACAACAGTTTGTTTCCTAACCGGTAGGAACACCGGGTTAGCTCGCTCACTACTGCTTGAATGGTTGGTATCATCCTGTAAGTCAGGTTAACCGAGAAAAGAGAAAACAGTTTATCTGTTCGAAGCCTGCGACTTCAGTCGCGGGTAGTTCACAATGATGTGCAGCCGCGCATTTGCGTATGTCCATCCATTTATGGCTGTATTTTGGCAGCCGAAATAGATTGGCAGACAGAGAAAACTCAAAAAGTTTTTTTCTGTATAAAGCCATTATCGACACCAACAAGGTCGATGTATATCAGCCAACGGAAAAGGATGTTCCAGATGTTTTTGCTACCGGCGAATTCTGGCTGCTGGACGAAACAGAGTTTGCTCTGCAAGGAGTATACGAAAGAGCTCCACAAAACGAGGTGAGCGAGAGATATATGCGATGCAGTTTTACGCGGATTGCTCCGCCTGCTATCGAACCTATTGCCGACGGTCCATGGGCACCGGTCGTATATGGAACAGAAGACAGTTTTCGTTCATTTCTCGTGGAAAATTTCCCGAATAAGAAAAATAACGAAACAGGAGACGAAATAATAAGACAAACAGGGAACGACAGGAAAGCGGACTCATTTTGAGTCTGCTTTTCTTTTTCTCGAAAGTCAGAAGAAATTATGCAATATGCACAACGAGCAGAACAAAATCTTGGAGATACATCAGAGCAATTCGTCGAATTGCACAAAAATAAAATTAGGGACATCTGAAGTCCCCAATTTTGCGCTGTTCTGTGCTTGTTAATGAAAAACAGACAAAAAGAAACCGGCTCTCGAAAAGAGAGTCGGTTTTGCTGTTTTGCCTCAAACTTCGTACCAATCGTCGCCATCGAAAACCAAATCAATGGATTCTTCGTCAGGAAAAAGATCCTCGATCGCGATAGAGCAGCCGTTCTCGGAATCGACAATAGCATACACCTTGCCGTCGATAACGGTATCATAGTACGAGATGACATCATGATGGATCTCATCGATGAGTGCGCCCCAAACGATAGGATAGGGCTGACCGCCAATGTCGCCGAACGATGTAGAATTAAGCGGGTGCTCGCTGTCGTAGCAGATGCAATCGTGATAATCATCGTTGGTCGCGTCCTCTGAAGTTGACAAAACCTCTGAGGGCTTTTGTCTTAAGCTCCTGCAGGAGCAGCATAGTGCGGATTACGCGGGTATCGGGACATGTCGTTTCTCCTCTTGCATATTATCGTTATTCATAATCTTTTTTTCTCATTTTCGAAAAAATGGAGCTGCCGGCCGGGTTCGAACCGGCGACCTGCGCGTTACGAATGCGCTGCTCTGCCAACTGAGCTACGGCAGCATGTGGGGGGCACCAGCCCCCTATATCAGAAAGGTGTAAAATGGAGATTGTCTTATTTCTTAGGCGTGAGCTCAACGAAAAGCGTGTACTTAGGAAACGAAACCAGGCCTGCTCCGTCGGTCACAGATTTAATCACCATATCAGGAAATTCGCCTGCAACGATCGCTGATGCCTGAGCCAAAAGGTCCGCTGCGCTGCCGCGAAAATCTGGCGTATGAACCTGCTGAATAGCTTTTGCGTATGCATCTCTTACTGCATCCGGTTCGTCCGTTTCGATGTTGCTCTGACACGCCGCAAGAAGGGTAGGGGAACGCTTGTTGGTCTTATCTACAAAATTGATAGTTAGCTTCATAGCGTTTTCACCCTTCCGCAGAAACGAATGCATTGTTGTCCCAAACAACGCGCTCAAAACGGTATTTCTGTTCTACTTCCGGATATTTCTCGTGGTCTACTTCAGAGAGAAACATGTCGGAAGGACGAGCATACATACCAAACGAGCCATAGAGTGCTTGGTAGATAACCAACATTTCACCGGTTTCCGTATGTTCAGCAGTCGTCAGGACGCGATACAGCTTCCCTTGAAGTGCCGGTATATTTCGCCTGGAATGACGGTTCTTTTCGCTTGTTTGCACATAATTGAGCCTCCAATAAAGGGATAGCCGCGCAGGAGTACAACAAAACCCACGCGGCTTTGGAGCTGCTAGACGGACTCGAACCGACGACCTGCTGATTACAAATCAGCTGCTCTACCAACTGAGCTACAACAGCACGGGAGGAGAGGGCTTGACCACCAACCCTCTCGGAGGACGACAAATATAGGAGATAAAATGGAAATGCATCTGCGAGAAGCAGAAAGGTGATATTAGAGGGCGATCCGCTTAGATTGTCACACCCAAAAGGCAGTTTTCAGCGGTTATAAAACGAAAAACACGAAGGTAGGATATGTGTTTCTGTTGATACCTGCATAATCGTCCTCTTGCAGGTGGTGGAGCGAGTAACGGGAATCGAACCCGCATGTTCAGCTTGGAAGGCTGACATTCTACCATTGAATTACACCCGCGTCGGAAATTGAGGGCAATCCGCTTAGATTATCACACTGTCTACTTCCCACCCGAGTGGGTTTCACAAGTACACGTTCATGACCATGCACGCCAGCAGTTTTCAGCGATGTAAAATCTATTATATATCTGCACTAATTGCCCTCGTGCAGACATTGGCGTTAGCTACACGCCATGGTCGAAGTGACAGGACTCGAACCTGCGGCATCTTGCTCCCAGAGCAAGCGCCCCCTACCAACTGGGCTACACACTCGATAGCGGGCCGTGTGACTATGACTAAATCATACGACCCAAAATAGAAAGAAAGGTACGGAAAGCGAATCTCGCCCCGTTTTCTTTATACCACCCGGTGGTATAATGGCAGGGATGGTCAGATTCGAACTGACGAATAACGGCGTCAAAGGCCGTTGCCTTACCGCTTGGCGACACCCCTATGTTGTATAAAACAGAGAGGAGCATTGAGGGTTCGAACCTCACGAGGATATCCCTCACCGGGGAAAATACCGGTCCCGCATCCAAGCGGCTTATGTTCCATATTTGGTGGCGGAGACGGGAATCGAACCCGCACGTCCAACGGGCAGAGGATTTTAAGTCCCCAGCGTCTGCCTGTTCCGCCACTCCGCCGTATAGTATTGTTGGTAGCGAGAACGGGAATCGAACCCGTATGCTTTTCAGCGGCAGATTTTGAGTCTGCTGTGTCTACCAGTTTCACCATCTCGCCATAATAGGGACCGGCTACAACCCGATATCGCTGCTCCGGTCAATCGATGTTACTCGATGATAGCGGCTTTTATGTTGTTTCGCCCTTAGATATGTAATATCGAAATAGAAATGGAAGAACTTCATGTTCTATAATACCATGTACTTATCCGATTACAAATACGAAAAAATAACTAATAAGCCTTTACTATATACTATAACGACCTACTTGTCAAGCAGCTTTTCAAGGGGCGGAGAAACAACAAAGGAAAAGTATTCTTACACGTCGATATCAACCTTAAAGGTCTTATTGATATTGATACGGTTCAGTTCCTGCTGAATCCGTGTCAGTTCGTCTACCGTTTCCCTGTACGCAGCTTCTGCTTCTTCCAGCGAGAAATTAACCTCGGTGTATTCGGAAGCACTCGTACCCGGATACGTACGACGGGACTTCGGCGACATCTTGCGCATACGTTCCAGCCGCGACTTGATTCCGACAGAATGGCCATACGAACGAGCATCTCATCGATGGTCATATCAGTTGCAGGGGAAACGGTCTTCATATTGAACTGGTTCAGCGCGTGCTTGATTTTGATGATCTTGTCAGACAGAACTTCAAGCCGTTCCTGCGTCTGCTTGAAATCGTAATCTGGGATATACGGCTGTTCCGTGCCAAGATAAGAATACGTGCAATCAACACGTTCCTTCTCCATCAGAAGTCGTCGTTCGTCCTTATAGGATCGAATCAGTTTATTTGCTGCATCGGGTGTAATCTGAATCATATTAAAAACCTCCAAAGGTATAGATTTTAGGAGGAGGGGCGCTCGGTGTTCCAGGTCGAGCGCCCCCGCTCAATGAAAAGTAGATATTGATTGTGTTAGGTCCTTAATGTTGCGGCAACCATGCCTGCGCCAGATTGTGCACAAGCGCAGGCATGACCACACACATACAAACATTAGGAGGTTTTATGCACGACATGGCTGCGTGCAGTGGTAGGCCTTGCAGGGCTCGAACCTGCGATCAACCGGTTATGAGCCGGCAGCTCTAACCAACTGAGCTAAAGGCCTATGCAATAGGAAGGAACATTTGTTCGTATGTATATATTATACGCAGAAAGGGGTGTGTTGTCAATAGTCTGTGTTGACAAACATAGGCATACGGGTGTAAAATATAATCAATGATAAGAGGATTGCGCACGGGATTACCTGTGCGCATTTTTTAATGAAGTAAACAAACCGGATATTCTATTGCAAAATGGAGTATCCGGTTTTTTACATATATACTTTTTTTGAGGAGGCTAATAATGTGAAAAATTGAGTACAAGAAGGGTGATATCCTTGCCCTGTTGCCGATGGCCGCAAGATGATTCTGTGTAATCAAGTCAATTGCAAGGGCGCAATGGGTGCAGGCTTCGCAAGAAACGTTAAGGAAAAATACCCTGATGTAGAGGAAGCATACAAACGAGAATGCAGACGTATCAAGTCGATGCGAGAAGTCCAGCACGATTATCGTACCGGTCTTGGTAATGTCCAATTTTTTCCCGTGCTGAACGATAATCTGTATATTGCAAATATGTTTGCACAGAATTCGTACGGTACTGACAAGCGCCAAACCGACTATGATGCGTTTGAGGTGTGTATGACTACGGTGAAAACTTTGCTGAGAAGTTGAACTCCGATGTCGTAATTCGCATCCCGTATCAGATCGGCTGTGGCCTGGCAGGAGGAGATTGGGAGGTAATCGAGAAGATCACTACAAGAATTCTTGGAGAACCAAGTGAACATGTTTCAATCGAAATCTGGAAACAGTAATTTTCAGGAGGAAAACTATGAAAATCATGAAACGTGACGGTTCGGAAGCTACTTTCGACCGCGCCAAAATCGAGAAGGCTATTGAGAAGGCAAATGCAAGCGTCATCGAAAAGATCGCCTTCCGCATAGCACTATTCAAGCCATCGCATCAAGCATCGAAGCAGAATGCAAGAAGTCCGGCAATATCCCGACCGTAGAAAGCGTGCAGGATAAGGTGATTTATGAGTTGATGGCACATCATGCGTATGTACTGGCAAACAACTACATCGTTTATCGCTATGAACATCAGTTGAAGCGCCAGAAGAACACGACGGATGATAAAATTCTTTCCATTCTCCAGTTAAAGTCACAGGAAGCAATGGAGGAAAATGCCAATAAAAATCCGACCATTGTTTCCACGCAGCGAGATTATATGGCCGGTGAAGTATCGAAGGACCTGACACGCCGCAAGATGCTGCCGGAGGACATTGTGAAGGCGCATGATGAAGGCCGTATTCATTTCCATGATGCAGATTACTTCTCTCAGCCGATGCATAACTGCGACCTGGTCAACCTGGAGGACATGCTTCAGAATGGCACCGTGATCAGCGGTACCATGATTGAACGCCCGCACCTTTTTCGACTGCATGCAACATCGCAACGCAGATCATCGCGCAGGTGGCGTCGAGCCAATACGGCGGTCAAACGATTACGTTGACACATTTAGCGCCGTTTTTTAATGAGAGCCGCCGCCGTTTCCGCGTACAGGTTGTCAAGGAATTCGAAGACGCGGTATTTCGTTGGATGACAAACAGATTAATCTGATTACAGAGGAACGCGTCCGTAAGGATGTAGAAAAGGGTGTCCAAATTATCCAGTATCAAGTCATCACGTTGATGACAACGAATGGTCAGGCACCTTTTATCTCTGTAGCAATGTACCTGAATGAGGCCGGCGACGATCAACTGCTCCGTGATGACCTTGCAATGATTATCGAGGAAGTTCTTCGCCAGCGTTATCAGGGCGTTAAGAATGAGCAAGGAGTATACATTACTCCTGCATTCCCTAAGCTTCTGTATTTTCTGGAGGAAGATAATGCGTATCCCGGCACAAAGTATTGGAATGTAACCGAAACCGCAATTCGTTGTTCGCTGCATCGCATGGTTCCGGACTATATCAGCGAGAAAGATCATGCTGCAGAACAAGATCGATAAGAACGGAAACGGAAATGCGTATCCCTGCATGGGATGTCGTTCCTTCCTTACGCCGTATATCGATCCAGAAACGGGCAAGGGAAAGTATTACGGTCGCTTTAATCAGGGCGTTGTAACCGTAAATCTTCCGTTTGTCGCTATGGCCTCGGAAAAAACATGGATGAGTTCTGGAGAAAGTTTGACGAAACTCTGGAACTGTGCCATCGAGCACTGCGTATTCGTCACGAACGACTGCTTGGCACTCCGTCGGATGTAGCGCCAATCTTGTGGCAATATGGCGCACTGGCTCGGCTGAAAAAGGGCGAAGTCATTGATAAGCTGCTATATGGTGGTTACAGTACGTTATCGCTTGGCTATGCTGGGCTGTATGAGGCAGTATACTATCTGACTGGTCACAGTCATACCGAACCGGAAGGCGAACCCCTCGCTACTGCTATCATGCAACGGATGAATGATAAGTGCAATGAGTGGAAGGCTGCGGAGAACATTGATTACTCGCTGTACGGCACCCCGCTGGAGAGCACAACATATAAGTTTGCAAAAAGCGCTCAAGCAGCATTTCGGTGTAGTAGAGAATGTTTCCAGCCATAACTATGTGACAAACAGCTATCATGTTTGCGTTCGCGAAAAAAATTAACGCATTAGATAAGCTGAAGTTTGAGTCTAAGTTCCAGAAACTTTCTCCGGGTGGTGCTATTTCCTATGTGGAAATTCCCAATATGGAAAATAACGTCGAGGCGGCAGAAGCAATCGTAGAGTATATCTACGATAATATAATGTATGCCGAGCTGAATTCCAAGTCTGACTACTGCCAGTGCTGCGGCTACCCGGAGAAATCCAGATTGTCGAAGACGATGGCAAGCTGGTTTGGGAATGCCCGAACTGTGGCAACCGCGACCAGCACAAGATGAATGTCGCAAGAAGAACCTGCGGTTATATTGGCACGCAGTATTGGAATCAGGGACGCACACAGGAGATTCGTGATCGAGTAGTTCACGTCTCGGAACCTCAGGTAACCGAATAAACCGATAACCGAAAAATAACTGAAAACTCAAAACTGTCAAATAATCAAAAATAATGAACATTAAAAGAGCAGAGACCTTCTGCTCTCTTTTTACCTCAAAGGAGGAACGAGTATGAAATACGCACAAGTTTTCATTTGTGATGTCGCCAACGGTCCGGGCTGCCGAACCTCGCTCTTTGTAAGTGGTTGCACGCATCATTGCAAAGAGTGTTTCAATGAGGTTGCTTGGGACTTCAGTTATGGCAAGGACTTTACCCCCGAGGTAGAGGATATGCTGATTTCTGAAACCAACCACCCATACATCAGTGGCATTACCATTCTTGGCGGTGAACCTATGGAGGTTGTCAACCAGAAGGCGCTGCGTCCGTTCATCGAGCGTGTGCGCCGGGAGTTGCCCGATAAGGATATCTGGATTTATTCCGGGTATACTTGGGAGGAGCTGAACGACGCCAATAACCAAAGATGTCATTCGGAGGATACAGACGCTATCTTGTCGATGATTGATGTCCTCGTTGATGGCGAGTTTGTCGCGACACAGAAGAACGTCAGTCTGACATTCCGAGGCTCGACAAACCAAAGAATCATTGATGTGCCTCAGACGCGAGCCAGCGGCGCGATTGTCTTGAGCCAATACAACGGATGAGGAAAAATAATGAGAAACATTCTTTCGTTTAACTCTCCCTTGCGGGGAAAGAAATCAAAGACTGGATTCGATATCATACAGAAAATCAGACCGAATACAGCAGAATTGCAAAGAAGATGCAGCGATTCTCGAACATTTCGGATAATGATATGTATGATGTTTATTCTTCCGGCGAAGGTACATCAGCCGGAAAAGCTGGGCGTAATCCCATTGTTGTCAGACATATGAGAAAAATAAGAAAAGCCTGCTGCGGAAAATATCAATTCGTAGCAGGCTTTCTGCATAAAATAGAGGAGTTGGCGTCCTTAAGAAACATGTATGAAGCATTCTCTGGTGTTTAGTGTTGACAGACAAGGGCATATGGGTGTAAAATATAAATAAGCAATAAGAAGGCAGCGGACAGAGATTTTTCTGTTCGTGTTTTAATATAGAAACAAAAAGACAGATCCTTTGAGAAATCAAAGAGTCTGTCTTTTTTTCTTTTATTGCAAAAATTTTTAAAGGAGGCAGAAATATGGACAACCCGATGATTCCGACTAAAAAGTCGGAAAAGAAAAGGCAGAAGTAAAAAGCAACACCCAAGCCTTCCGTAAAGGAGAATGCCGATCAACAGAAACTCCAGCAGGAATCTAAAGCGGTCACAGATGAGATGGAAGAGTATTACTTATCTTTGCTGCGCCGCGCATGGGATTTTGGCCACCCGGTAGAAATCCAAAACATGCTGATCCCAGATGAGAAACCGTATGTACAGGTATCATTTGTGGGTCAATCGCTGCTGGCTGTGACCTGTTCACCGACGAACAACTTAAGCAGCTTAAAAAAGGATCTTCTGGAAGATCTAAAAGAGGTCAATAAACACATGCAGGCATATATGGTTGTGGAGAACCATTATCGCAATCATCAAACAGCAGGACGATCAGGCCGGCAAAAAAGATGCTGTATAAGATTTTGGATGCACTTGGCTTAGAATTCTGCGTAGAATACGCCGATTAAATTTTAAGGAGGAAAAATATGAATACCGAAATCAATTATTTTCATCGTGATGAATATAACTTTAAGGATTTCTTTTCGCGTAATTGTCGCAGGGAGTTGACGTCCGCCAAGAAGAAGAGATCACAGATCTTATGCCCGATGGAGAATTCTTTCCGTCTGATGTAGGTCTTGATGAAAACGTGAGCTGCAGTGGTGGGGAGCCGAGTATGTGGATCAAAAGCCAACAATCAATATGACTGTTGATGAGTTAGTGGCACGATTCCATGAGGCATACGAAGGGAAAAAAACCGTATTCCGTAACAATCAAATCAGCAGCCGGACGGTTATCGTTTGGGCTGAAAAGTCGTATCGATGCAGAGCAAAGGCGGAAGATCTCTGTAATGATTCCACCATCATTTTGGATGCTGATGACTTTGATGAGCGCGAATGCCATTCTAATGGTATTGCGCCCAAAAGCACTTTGACTACTTCGCCGAGTTCAAAGTAATTTTTTGAGAGGAAAATGTTATGAAAGAAGAAAATAAGATTGCAATTGACCTGGGATATGATAATCTTCAGCTTATAGTCGAAAGAAACCTTGATCCGGGCTACAATGAGGTCTTTGTCGGTCTGGAACGTAATGGTGTGTGGGTTCAGGATCTTGCAATTGTGGGCCAGCAGTATCATTATGACGATGATTGCAATGTCATCGGAGAAACAGGATGCGAGTTTTGGTCTATGCGGATGCCGAAAACGAAGATTATACACATGAGTTTAAGATTGATGTGTATCATGATCCGGAAGAAACCGTCACAAAAGAGGCGGTTTGCGTAGACAAAACAAATTTTTGAGAGGGGAGGAAAGGTGTCATCGTTGTATAATCACAGTGATGACACCTCTTAATATGGCGAAGAATAGAAGAAAAGCAGAGGATAATAAGCCCATTTCGCGCAAAAGATAGATGTAGCGATGATCAAGCATAATGCTTCTACGCAAATGGTCTCATACGCATGGTTATGTTTGCTTGGTGCGCTGATCGACTTTCGGATACCACCAAAAGAGAGCATTATTCAGCTTTGGAAGGATGTGAGTGCGCTCTCTGAGGAAAGGGGCTGCCACCTATGGTCGAATGTCAAACTGGGCGATCAAGGAAATTGGACAGACTGTTGGTCTGCGCCATGTGACTGTGCCAAACTTCAATAATGTTCGCACACAGCACGATTTGAATCGCTTTATTCGGAAGGTGGATGAACGCGCAATGCAGGCAACACTTGCTATAATCGTTCAGCCGCTGATGGATAGAGGATATTCAATCGAATTCCTGCGAAGACTTATCGAAAAACATACGGTATCAGCGATTCCGTCAAGAACAAAGAACTTGCTCTTTTGAAATTAATGATGCGTTGGCAGAGGAATACAGTCTTGTTCTTTTACGCAAAAGATGGGGCAGCATGTCTCACAGAATTAAAAGAACAAAAATAATTACAAGGAGAAAAACATGAATAACAATTATAATACAGAATATCCGCTCATCCTGTTGGTCGGTCCTTCCGGTTCCGGTAAAACTACGATTGCTGAAGCGCTTTCGGAAGATATAGTAACTCAACGGAAGGCAGCAATGGTTCTCATTTGATGCGTATCGCAAAGTCGTACACAACAAGAAAGCCGCGCTTCCCAGGCGAGGATAGCTATCATTTTGTTAGTGAAGAAGAGTTTGATAAACTTGACCTTTGTGACAAAAACCAAATTCTGTGGCAATTCGTACGGTCTGACGCAGGATGAAGTAGAACGCAGTGGAATCATCATCTGCGATTCTGAGGGAATCATCAACATTCGCAAGAACTACAAGGAAAAACGCCAGATCCTTGTTGTTTTGTGACCGCACCGAAAAGAGAACGCTATCTCCGTATGATCAGCCGTGGAGACGGCAGAGAAGAAGCCAACAAGCGAATCGAAAATGATGAAAAAACGTTTCGTAACGCCTCTGATATGGCAGACATTGTTGTTTCCACTCAGGAGTCAGTATACGTTTCGTTGGCAAAATCGAAGAATTCATTGCAGCCCAAATGCTCAATACCTTTGTTTGGTTTTATGGCGACAACACCTGCAACCAGTCGGTTCTTGCCGTTAATCGAAACGTATTCGAGTATGCACAGATTTTCCAGATTGGCGAAAAGTTCTGTCTCGCAGCGGATACAGTAGATCTCTCCACGGTTCCTGAATCGGAGCTTAATGAGGTTCTTCAGAAGATTCATCGAATGAGCGTCAATGAAAGCATTCGAACATGGCCAGAATGCGTTGCGCGTCTTGCGTTCTCGCAGGCAATCTTCGAACGAGATATGGAACAGCATATCAAAGCAACGTATAAGAGCGAAGACGAAGCCAAAAGGAGGCTCTCAGAACATACAAAGCGAATAAGGATATTTTCATGTCCCTCGATGATCGTGCCGGTTGGAACAGTTTTGCAATGCGAGCAACCGCATTGGGATATACGCCGGATATTATTCGGACAGAGATCGAAAATATTGCCAATTCATAAACGAAGCCCCAGACAATAGTGTCTGGGGCTTTTCTTATATAGGAAAATCTCGCTGAAGACCGCGAACAACGCCCTGAATAATACAATCGTCACCATAGATCGGCTTGTATTTTGGATCATTAACATTGTGGGGGATGAGCCATATATGACCGTTTTCATCCCTATGGAACTCCTTACAGGTCGCTTCATCATCAATTAGTGCAATTACGATTTGCTTTTCGCGAGGTATTACATTGCGTTCAACAATTACGAAATCGCCGTCAAGGATGCCCAGATCGACCATCGAATTGCCCTTTATCTGCAGTGCATAGAAGCTGTTGCGACCATGTGTGTTATACAAACGAGAGCCTTCCACGCTTTCCTGCGCCAAGATAGGAACGCCGGCCGCAACGCGACCCAATACAGGGACGGCAAACGCATTAGTTGTGTTTCCTTCTCCATTATCGAGCATAACAACGATGTTGCGGTGATCTTTTTTCCGTTCGTACCACCCTTGATTATACCGAGATCCTTGAGTGTGGCCAGATTGCGGTGAACGGTAGATGACGAAGCCAAGCCGCAACCATTCGCAATTTCTCTGTACGACGGGGTAACGTTATGTTCCTGTTGATATCTAACGATAAACTCGAGAATCTTCGATTGTGTCTCCGTTAATGCTCTCTTCATATCTGTCGCCTCTGTTAATGCTCTCTTCATATTTGTCGCCTCCTTGTACAATAAAAATGAACATTTGTTCTGTTAACAGTATACCATATAATTATATCACTGACAAGTTAAATGCAATCTATATACAAGGAAACTCAAAAAATTTTGTGAAAAACAAGAGAATTTACTGCTTTGTTTGTCTGAAAATTGAAGTAAGGCAATAAACGGATAACGCCGGCATCCGGCACCAGCAATGGAAGACAATAGCGATTTTCGGTGTTGACAAACATGAATATATGGGTGTAAAATATACTTAAGCAATAAGAAGGCGGCGAGCGGGTTCTCCCTGTTCGCATTTTTAATATAGTTAACAAAAAGACAGATTCTTTGAGAAATCAGAGAGTCTGTCTTTTTTTTTATTGCAAAACACATTTTAAAGGGAGGGTAAAATATGGCAAATCAGGCGGAGGCAATGGAACCGGGATCAACTTCGAACAGCTCGAAGGCGAAAAATTCTTCAATCAGGCATGGAAACGTCCGTTTCCGCCACAGGACTGCAGTTTAGAGATGCGATCCTCTGGCTGCAGGTTGCTGCATATCGCGGCATCTATGAAAAGGGAGGCTACTCGAAGGAGGATGGTGTAAAGCTGCGAATTGCCGTAGCAAAAAGTACGTCACACTCAAAAGGAGGAGGAAGAAAGGAAGAATGTCTTAAAGGCGTTCAGTATGCTGAATTTCAGCGAAGACTCTTTCATTGGAGACCTTGCAAAAAAAATCATGAACGATTTCCGGACAATTAAAATCAACTGGAAATGATTCCAAAAAACAAAAGGAGGACAAAATTATGAAGGTAAAACATGTAGCTGGTACGCGTATTCGCATTTGCATTGATAATGCAGATTCAAATCTCTAAGCCCGGCAAAAGCATGTCCATGGGGACACTTCTTGATCCGGTTTTTACCGGAAGACAATGTAGTGCTCGCCGTTGCTGACAATCTGGCAGGCCAAAAGAGCATCGCTCTGTGGCTGCCGCTCAAAGCAGTTTGCTTCTCTTGAGAACAAACATCGCACAATTTCAAGGAGGAAGAATTATGAAAAACTTTTACGCTTCTACTATTGGGGAAATTAGCGTGCATCCCACAGATAAGATGAGCTTTTATATCGGTGAAGATGACCTCATGGTCAAGATGTACGCAGATCTGCTGTGCGCTCATGGTCCGCTGAACGACGTGTCTATTAAGGTATATGACCGTCCCGAACTGGATGATCTGGCATACAAGATCTGCTGTATGCAGTATAGTGCCGGTGAAGAACTGCCTAACAGGAAAAACTTCATGAAGGCACGTGCAGAAAGATGGCGTGCCTACATGAACAGAGTACGTTCTTTCTGCAAAATGGCTGAGACCATCGAGAAGAGTACGGAACGAACTGTGATCTGTATCGCAAAGGCGATGGCACTCTTACATTATTGGTTGACACCAATTACGATGGACCATACGCCCCGGCGGAAACACTTTTGCTATCGAAACGGTCAGAAAGATTGTTGCTAAGCGAAAGGGTTTTCATACGTGGAAACATCCTGCCAGTGTTTGCTGTTGTGTCTCTGATGTGCAGCAGGAAGGTGGTGTGTCCGCATGAAGAGCATTGTCTCGTATCCTGATAGAGGTCAGGGCGGTCGTAACTCTTACCGGGGAAACTGTTCTCCTCGAATGATTGAGGACATTATCGAACAGTATCAGATTCATGGATTGTCGGACTACATGGTGGGGTCAGGCACAACCGAAGATGTCTGCAAAAAAGCAGGTGTTGCGGGTACGTTTCTGGATCTTAACCGAGGATTCGATATGATGACAATGGATATTCCGGAACGTCCGGACAATATCTTTTTAATCCTCCGTACGACGATATCGTCGTGTATTCGGACGAAATGTATCGAGCACAGGATATTATCAATCGTTATGGATTTGATCCTCGAGTCAACGACCTCTCTCGTTGTAATGGATGGGAAGATTTTGTCAAGAAAAATGAACTATTGTTGCCTTAAGCAGTTTACTGCTATGGAAAAGGGTGGCAGAATGTTTATTTTAATGGGCGACATCAAAAAGAAGCGCAAGCTCTATTCTATGCTTCTCGATATCGCAAAGCCTGGTACGGTAGAGCAGATTATCATTAAAGCGCAGCATAATTGCGTGTCTGATAGTCGCTCTTATGCTGGCAAGTTCGTGCCGATTGTGCATGAGTATCTGCTCGTTCTGCGTAAAGACAGTCCGCTGATCTTCAATATTCAGATGACAAAGAACACTAAAGGGAGATATGAGGGACTTCCGTTGCAGTACTTGGCGCGACATTGTCGCCGCTGTGCTTGAAGACGCAGGGAAGCCGATGACGTTAGCTGAAATCTACAACAAAGTAGATGGTCACAAACGTTGTGCAACCAATCCTCACTGGAAAGACAAGATTCGACAGACACTTCAGCGGTTTGATATTTTCCAGAATGTCAGCCGTGGAGTTTACAAAATTGCATAGTTTTTAGGAGGAAAAAATATTATGAGCATGAGAAGTTATCCTGTATTCGACACAGGCCTTGTCATTACTGACGAAATGCTGCCGTATATGATCAGAGCTGCAATCGTCAAGTTTAATGATATCGCGCTCACGGAAAGAGATGCTGCTATCATGAAAATGTCAGTACAGGACTTCGCAGAAGCAGTCAAAGAAAAGTCACTTACTGAAACATTTTTCGACGATTATTTTCTGCGTATGTTTGTAGAAAATGATCCAGAGACACCGGATTTGCAGTTCATCGATGAGTTTGAAGGTCACGCATTTACGAACTTCGAGATCGAAAATCATTTTTCGATTGATGAGGACAAGCTGTATGATGAATACTATAGCGAGTCTGGAGTGGACCATATTATGTATATGGCCCTAAAAAGGCCCTATGCTCTTTCGGCAGCAGTACACGTCGCCAGAAGAAGCAATCGAAGAAGTCAAGGATAATCTGAAGGACTACCTCAAGTTCATTCCTGACAATTTCGATTATCGCCCATTGATCTGCGATATCGTGGGCACCACGTTTGGTTAATTAGCTACGACAATAAGGGAGTGTTCTGTTGCAGAACGCCCTTTATTTTGGGAGGCATATATGATGTACAAATTATCCTATTTGGATGACAATGGCAATACGGTAGCCACAGAACCGACGTGGTTTGCCAGCGAGGGAGAGGCGTTGATGCAGGGCGTATCTTCCACATACCCTAAGTTTCCATACAACTTGTATGTAGAATTTGTCTCAAAAACTGCAAACGGAACTTGACGAAAAGGTTTTTTCTCGCAAAAAAATGGTTAAAAGAGCAGAAAAAGTACGGTGGTAATATTCTGAAAATCGTAGAGGAGATGATTAATTTATGAGCTATGGGTTTGATATGGCGTTCGCGCATGTAGTGGACGAAAAGGCAGCGTTTTTGTTTGGCGCGTTCTTATGTGGACAAGTGCATGGAAAAGGAGAATGCAAGGAAGTTCATCGAAGACAACACGATATACATTCCTTCTATCCGATACAGCCACATAGAAGAAGCAACCAACATGGCAGAGGTTGCAGATAGGTACTGGCTCGAAAATCTTTTTAAATTCCGCTTTCTATTGGCCGAAATATCAGCTATTAGGACTTGTCGGATCCAATCGCATCGATGATCCCGCATTCCCTGATGAGCATGTACTTTCAAAAACTCCACAGATCAGAATTATGATTTTCAGGAGTGGTTGGAGGGCAAAATCCCGTTTTTTCAAGGAGTATGTTGAGCGCATTCAAAATATACCGTTTGTCAGACTGATGGATACATGCAGAGATTATTGGGACGAAGATACAGATCTTTCGAATCCAGAAATCGAGTTATATGCGGCAGTCTCTTTTGTACCAGCGCATTTTCTCGGCGTTGAGCTCAGTCTTGGCTTTATGCCGACGACTCCAAGAAAGATGTTCCATGTATCCAGTTCGCTTTGAGCGGCATTCAGGATATGTACGAAGCATCTGCGCTGCACAATATTCTCAAAAACGTCAAAAAGGAAAAATGCAGTTGTGAATATTCTTAGGTATATCCGTCAGTCTGCCCGGTCGTGAATTCCGGGTTAAAGAAAAAGACTAAGACGGAGCTGCATTGTCTCAGACGGCTATTTAAAATCTGGTGTGGATATTCGTTTTACCCTTTATCCACACCAAATTTTAAATAGCCTTTTTGTATCAGTATTGACAAAGAAGTGGTTTAGGTGTAAAATCATTTTAAGCAATAAGAAGACAACGGACAGAAATAATTCTGCCCGTATTTTTATAGAAACAAAAAGACAGTTTTTTTGAGGAATCAAGGAACTGTCTTTTTCTTTTTTATTGCAAATTTATTTTAAAGGAGACAGAAATATGAAGGGCTTCAAATACTTTATTGCGATTCTCAATGCAGAGTATGTTCGCAATTCACAGATTTGGGAATCGCCGCACTACCCGTCTTGCGAGGAGGAATCGGAGGAGAATTGAAGAATGTACTAGCACCGATCGTCCTTTGGCAAGGTTTTGCACACACGAAGGAAGATGTTCTTTGAGCGTATCCATACGTTTTACGACGTTCCAGATAGCGCAATTACGATTCACGTCATTGACATTGAAAAGGAGGAAAATTATGAGCCAGCATGCTTATTCTATCCGCGACACCGGTCTGTTTATCAACGCAGAGCTTTTTGCGCCTACCTAATGAAAGCAGCATTCAAGCGATTCCCGAACATCTTGGCCGATCAGAACGACGAAGTCAAGAAGGCTTTCAATCTCACCGAAGATGAATTTGTCGCAGAAGTGTATCTTTTTGCCGAAAGAGTTCTTCGATACGGATATGCTGTGCGATATTTTCGGAGAAGACGAAGGCATAAACGATTTGGTGCGTATCGGTAATTTTGAAGGTTCTGCCGAAACAAATGACAAGGTTGCCGAGGCTTATAGAATGGGGGCAGAACAATGCATCTGCGTTAGCTTTTCTTACGACGAGTGTGGCGCATATGTCCTCTTCAGAAAGCTCCCGCATTATTTCAGCAGCCGTATCTAAATCCTATGGAAGCGGTTGCTGAACTTCGTGCATCAATTGCGGAATATAGCGAATTCATTCCATCGGATTTCAAGTTTGCTCCGCTAGTATGTGATATTAACGGAGTGATTTTTGATTGACGAAGGTATTCGTCAATTTTATAGAGAGCACCAAACTGCTTAACCACAACAGTTTGTTCCCTAACCGGTAGGAACACCGGGGTTAGCTCGTTCACTACTGCCTGGATGTTTGGTATCATCCTGTAAGTCAGGTTAACAGAGAAAAGAGACGGCTTAGCTCAGCTGCTCGAAGCCCGCGACTTCAGTCGTGGGTAGTTCACGACAATTGGCGTAAGACAGCCTTATATAACAGTATCAACTACTCCCTGACGATGTCAGGAGATTCCTGTTCAAAATTTGATTGAAGGAGAAAACGCATGTCAAATTTTTATACCTTTTATGCCGAAACGCGATAGCATGGCAATGTGGATTATTTGCGAGAGTATCGGAAGAGATTCCGCTCTTGTAGATAAGATGCAGAAAATCCAGACGGTTCCTATCCGGTTAAATTTGAAGTCGGTGGTGTTGAGCTTGATTTTTCAAGATTTACAGAGCGGCTCGAAAAAAACATTGGATCAAATGGTTGCAGAAAAGCACAATCGTTACTGGATGAGAAGTATGATTCGCTGCTTGGCGAAATCTACGACATTCAGAAGCGACTTGGAGAACAGAAAAACAAGTTTTTTCAGTACGATTGGGAGAAGGATGAGTTAAAATGAGAGAAATTCATTGGGAGAAAATCAACGCGAAAACCTGCAAAATCTCTTTGTCAGCGCTAAACGGTGGGTAACGATTCACCGAGAAGATTTAATCCGGAAGCTGAGGTAACAATAATGCAAAATAAAACAAAAAATAAAACTAAAACCAATGCAAATACTCAAAACCGTTTTGCGCATATGAAAACCATCAAGCGCGAAGTGTTTAAGGAGGCCCGAAAAGCGAACTCCTTGGTTGCGGACTTTCTGTTGACTGTGTTGCTGGCATCATTGCAGCACGACAGGCAACTGCTTGTAGAGAAGCCGCAGTGGAAGCTGAATATAAGGCTGTGCGAGATGGCGGCAAGTCGGAAGCTGGATATTGGTACGTGCGTGCTAATATGTTAGCTCGCATTGCCAAACAAAACGGTGCCGGATATCTGCCCGTTCCAACAGGGAAGGGGTGTTGCACGATGATCGACCGCGATGAGCTGGCTCGTATTTGTAATGCCCGAGACGTCCTTTGCAAGTTTTGTGAATGCGACGAATGCGAAAAAATGTCGCGTACAAGTTCTTGTAGATGATGCTTTTGCAGAATGTGAGAGTTGCGAAGACGAATGATGTCTCCGCAAGCCAAGAAAACATGCGCACAGAGATTATTCCCTGTGCGCATTATTTAAGTCAGGAGGAAAAATAATGAGAATCAGAGAATTATTTGACAATCCGGGATTCGAAATTAATTGCGATTACCGGATTTATGAGTGCCATGACGGAAAGACATGGCACGAAAGCCCCATCATCTCAGACTCTGTTTATGATGGCGCTCGTCCGCGAGCAGAGCTGGCAGAGAGGGAAATCTTTATATCACGATTGACCATGGTGATCTTGTTGTCGAAGTGAGATAACGATGTTCAATTAAAACATTTCAGGAGGAGAATTTATGGGGAAGAATCCAAAGCGAACACATCGGATATCGGTTCGGTTTGCTTGAACCCGCGAAACCGAATACATATTACATATTCTTGATGTTTTCTGCGAATGCCCACATTGTCAGCAGCGTTTGGACAGCAACAAATTGTATATCAGTGTTGTAACGACCAGCAGATTACAGGAAGCAAGAGAATACGCAAAAAGATGGAAGTGCAATTCAAAGGCATATAAGAACACACCAGATTATGTGCTTTTTTGCCGAAAAAACATCTAAAAAAATATTTCAAAACAAGGAGATAAAAAAACAGTGAAGCAAAATATTTATGAGATTAGGCTCCAGACATTACGCTTCTTGCCCGCACGGACAATCACAGCAGCTTCGCCTGGCAAGGCGAAATATCTTGTATTTGGACCTTGGCGACATCTACGAGTCATTCGCAGATTTTCTCGCAGATATTGATTCTGTGCACAAGATTTGCGCCCGTGTTCCTATGAACACAGATATGTTTTTGAGCTTACCAAAGAAATTCGAGATGTGCCGTTTGCTTATCTTGGCATGAAAGTCATGGTAGGGAACCGTTTGGGAACTATCGTCGGTGCTAACGATTCTGCTAATTTCGATGTTCAGCTTGAGAATGGTATTATCGCTAACTGCCATCCACGAAGCAATATCAAATATTTCAATAGGCAGAACGAACTTATTCAATTAAATCTTGAGCAGGAATCTCCTGACAACGTCAGGTAGAGGAATGATAGCTACCGACCCGTGTTCCCCAAGCTCCTGACACCTGTCAGGAGAAGTAGTTGACACATATGTATAATAAGGAGATGTGGAATTATGTTTAATCTGAAAGAAAATTTTTTCACCGACAGCAAAGAAGAAAGGAATGTTGTCATGTGATGAAGCTGCAAAGCTGTTAGCCACATCGCCAGAAGCATTAGAAGCGTTTGAAAAAGCGTATGCAGCACACGCATTGCAGCCAGAAGCAATCGATGACAATTTCTTTGGCGTTAATTCGCGTCAGGCCGCCGCCATTAAGCATTCGCAGGATGCTGATAGTGACACAGAGAGACTTCCGGAAGAGCTGATTGAGCGCATTGTCACGGAGCTCGTAGCGCAGACCAAGTTGTATGTATATGATGGCAAATCGGCAAGTACCAAAACCTTTCCGATGTTGCCGGAAGATACTACACTGGTAACAAATGCAGATATTAACCGGCTTCCGGAAAAGTTCAGACCTGACTTGACCGGCGAGCTTATGAAGGTTGATATTGGGGAGCCGTCGTATCCGGCGCTCCTGTATTATTACCAGCAATATGCATACAATCCCAAGCTGAATCCAAAGAAACGGATGATGATGTATAACATGTTCCGACAGGGTTTGGATATTCTGGATCTTGATGAAATCACGTATGAGATTATCAGGGAGAAACAATAATTCAATGGGACATTGGCTGCCACAACTGGTAGAAGCATGCCAGAATCAGAAATTCTTTAAAATTCCGGCAACTACTGTAGCAAAAGTACCGCTGACATTATTGCAGCTCACAAGGCAGTCATATACAGATCTTTCTCCGACTACACTGGCTATCGTAGATCGATGGGCAATGAAAGTATTTGGACTTGATGTAGATAAGGATTATTTCATCAAGACCGGCACTTATTCCTCTAAATTTGATTTTCGAAACTGTCATGTGATTGGAAAAAGTGAAGTTGAAACGTTGGGTGAATATTTGTTATTCATCCATTTCCAAGCACTGCAAATGGCAAGTCCGTTAAGCGTGCCTACAATTTTCGGGGCTTGTACGACAAATGAATGGAGCGGTACGCGAGTTTATTCCAGACAAGGAAAATAACCCTTGTATCTATAAAGGATTGCCGCTCCATACGGAATATCGTGCCTTTGTTGACTGCGATGAAGGAACTGTTCTGAACGTATTTCCGTACTGGGATGCTGAAACGATGCTTAACCGCTTTAGTAAAGGCGAAGATGCGAATACCCCTCACCAAAAGCATGATTATGTCGTGTATAAGGCACATCAGGTTGTTCTTGAATGCCGGTTCAACGAGAATGTTGAACGCGTCCAGAAAGCATCTGGAAGCGATTATGCCGGAGCTGCATTTGTCCGGTCAGTGGAGTATTGATATCATGCAGAATGGAAATGATTTCTGGATCATCGATATGGCACTTGCTCAGGATTCGGCATTCTACAATAAGGTGCCTACTGAGTTAAGAAAACAGACAGAGCAGCACTGGCTACCAGAAATACAAAGTCCCGATGGCATATGAATTGCAAATGGTGAAGAAAGGAGCGCACAATGAAAACTTACACGGAAGCAGAATTAAATGAAATTTTAAGAAACCATATACATTGGATTCTGGAGGATGTAGATGGCTGGGGAGAGATGAGAGCTGACCTGCGCGGAGCAAACCTTCGGAGCAAACCTGTGCGAAGCAAATCTGCACGGAGCAAATCTGTACGGAGCAAATCTGTACGGAGCAAATCTGTATGGAGCAAATTTGAGAGGAACATGCCTGTATGGAGCAAACCTGCACGGAGTAAGCCTGCGCGAAGCAAATCTGCGAGGAGTAAACTTGAGAGGAACATGCCTGCGAGGAGCAGACCTGTACGGAGCAGATTTGTACGGAGCAAACCTGTAAGGAGGAAAAACATGAAAATTTACTGCGTTTTCACCTGTGATGTGTGGAAGTCGAGAGATTCGATGAGCCTTTGCACAGCATGTACATCTGCATCTGTGCTTCGTGAGGTGCTGGCTGCGGGAATTCGAGCCGAATCTTTTGAGTTCGACGATGCGGCCACTGCAGCAGAATCCGCAACAAAGTTTAAGGCAAAAGTGGGACGAAAATTCGGTTGGCGACTCTATTCCTTGGAATGTTGTTAATAACGTTCAATATGCCTTCGTTGAGGTGACAGTTACCGATTTTAATCCGTTCAGAAAGGAGTTTTTATAAGCAGTGGTGAATGAAAAAGTCATAAGCCGGGCGATATCGTGAAGATCGCCGGAACGGAGTTCGTCGTCCTTGACGTGCAGAAAAGTGCAGCGATGGACGGCAGGGACAAGCTGTTCATTCTGCTCAAAGGAGCCAGCAGGAGACACGGCATTCAGTGAAAACGATAGCAATGATTTCTCGAAGAGTATGCTGCGGGAGAAAACCGATGAATGGTTCGAGAAATTCGCTGAAGGTATCAATCAGTATGCGTTTACAGCAGAGAAATCGATTTAACAAACGTGGACGGAATAGCAAAACCATGGTGTCTTACACCTGCCTGTCGCGCCGCTGACTTTTGATGAGTATCGCAAGTATTTCCGCTATATTCCAAATTGCGGGAAAAGCTATTGGCTGGCAACTGGATATGGTGCGCCGGGTCATTACGGCGCGACGCGCGCGCTGTACGTGTACTCCAATGGTGATTGGAACTACTACTACTGCTCGGACTCGTATGCGGTGCGTCCGGCTTTGATCGTTTCCTCTTTTCCTCTTAGATGATACAGAAAGCGATCTTAGCAGATGCACCACTGAGAGGGAGCTGCTGGAGGAGATCAGAAACCGCATTGGAAATTCCATCTGATGCGACAAGGAGGATCAATATGCTAAAAAAATTAAAAACATCAAGTGGGACACCGACGGTGACAAAAAGTATTTGCTTCGTTGCCGCAGGAAATTGATTTCGACGAAAACAAGCTTCATCTCGAATGCAAAAACCAAGTGATGAGTGCTATGAAGATGAGTTGCTTGATGCGGTGGCCGACTGGCTGTCAGAATACGGCTTTTGCCATGGCGGTTCGAAATCGAGCGGGAGACCGCTTATTTTTCGCTTTGATCGAACCGGTATTAGCATGTGCCGGATATCGGATTATGGACGGAGACCACGACACACTCATCATTCGCAACAACGAAACCGATACGGATTATGAGATTCGTGTCGAGAGATTACAGTAAACTATGATAAGGACGCCCCTCCACGGAGGCGTCCTTTTTGCAATAATAAATAAAGGAAGGAACAATTGTTCGAATGCCGATAATACATGATATACTGAACATCATTGGTTTGAAATTAGTGCCACCAAGGATGTAACACCAATACCACACAATGGTTTAACTGACCACCAAAAGACGTAAGTATAATAATAAAATTAAAGAGGTGAAAATAAATGTCAAGATATAAGACACAATGTCGTGTTTGCCGTAGAAGATGCAAACTATTTTAAAGGTGAAAGATGTTATTCAGAATAAGTAATGTAATTATACTCAGAAAATTGTGCTCCTGGAGATCATGGACAAAAAAATTCAAAGATTCTCTGAATATGGAGACACATTAGAGAAAAACAAAAAACAAAATCATATGGAGTTGGAGAAAAACAATTCAAGAAAATATTTTCAAATGGCTTCAAATCAAAAAGGTGTAACAGGTGATAATCTATTACAAATATTAGAAAGTAGATTGATAATGTCGTATACAGATTAGGATTTGGAACATCAAGAGCAGAAGTTGTAGCAAGACAATTGTAAACCATGGACAATTTGAAGTTAATGGTAAAAAGTCGACATAGCTTCATATTTAGTTAAAGTGGGAGATGTTGTAGCTGTTAGAGAAAATAAAAAGATA